>Ga0206825_1001_pt1 | contig 113720 bp, 103 predicted proteins | sample Alteio_BWOrgCont_79_FD_152875 | JGI IMG/M metagenome (GOLD analysis project Ga0206825, IMG submission 152875) | Enriched cells from forest soil in Barre Woods Harvard Forest LTER site, Petersham, Massachusetts, United States -... | ecosystem: Environmental > Terrestrial > Soil > Temperate forest...
AAAGGATGCTCTTCCGAGATATATGAAAGCATTGGAAATAGCTAGAGCAAAATATGGAGAAAATCACCCCGATGTCGCCACATGTTACAATCATATTGGCGTTGTCTATAAAAACCTTGGAGAATATGAAAAAGCCCTCGAGTATTTTCAAAAGGCTTTGCAAATTAGGCTACAAGTCTCGGGCGAAAATCATCCCGATGTCGCCACAAGTTACAACAATATTGGCGAACTCTATAGACACCTTGGGGAGTATGAAAAAGCCCTTGAGTATTGTCAAAAGGATTTGAAAATTTCGCTACAACTCTTGGGCAAAAATCATCCCGATATTGCCAAAAGTTACAACAATATTGGCACTGTCTATCAAAGACTTGGGGGGTATGAAAAAGCACTCGGGTATTGTCAAAAAGCTTTGAACATTAAGCTACAAGAACTAGGGGAAAATCATCCCGATGTTGCCACAAGCTACAACAGTATTGGCATGGTCTATTATCGACTTGGAGAGTATGAAAAAGCCCTAGAGTGTTATCTAAAGTCTTTGAAAATTAGGCTCCAAGTCTTGGGCGAACATCATCCCGATGTCACCTTCAGCTACAACAACATGGGCGAAGTCTATAGTAGACTTGGAGAGTATGAAAAAGCCCTAGAGTATTATCAAAAGTCTTTGAAAATTAGTCTACAAGTCTTGAGCGAAAATCATCCCCTTGTCGCCGCAACCTACAACAATATTGGCGAAGTCTATCAAAGCCTTGGGGAGTATGAAAAAGCCCTAGAGTATTATCAAAAGTCTTTGAAAATTAGTCCACAAGTCTTGGGCGAAAATAATCCCTTAGTTACCGCAAGCTACAACAATATTGGCGAAGTCTATAATAGCCTTGGGGAGTATGAAAAAGCACTCGAGTATCATCAAAAAGCTTTGAAAGTTAGTCTACAAGTCTTGGGCGAAAATCATCCCGATGTCGCCCGAAGCTACAACAATATTGGCAAAGTTTATAAAGGCCTTGAAAACTCTGAAAAAGCTCTGTATTACTTTAAATTATCATTGGAAATGCGATGCAAAATACACATGAAATCCCATCCAGATATTTTGAAGTCACTATGTTCGGTAATTATTGTTACTAAAAAACTTCCTGTATCCCAGCTCCTGTCCTTACAACCGACTTACGATCTTTGTGTGCAGACATTGGGTGCAGAACACGAAAATGTGAAAGAACTTGGGCAGCTGATCTCGTCAGTACAATAATGACCAGTCTGACCTTGGTTTAAGTAACCCGCAAAGGAGAAAATTTTATGTCCACTCCCCCTATTGCTGAAAATGCTTCCTCCCCCCACAAAAAACCACTCCCTACTCCTCCCTCTAAGATTAAACCCAAGGAAGATCCATCGCCAGACATCATTGCTAAAGCAAAAATCGCTTTTCCAACTGCACAAACCGAACCTAATAGGGCTTGGCAGCCAAGTCAAGAAAAAACCGAGAGAGTGGCCTGATCCTGACTCACCTGCGATTTTTTAAAAAAATGTAACACTTTGCTTTTTAGCCTGTTACATCTAATTATTGAAAGAAAGATATCAAAATGCTATCATAGTGATAGATGAGGTGGTTATGAAGCGAAAGCAGACCCGTGATTTTTTGATCAGAAATATACCTATTGAGATCTTTAAGCTCCTAGAGGAATCAGCTAATGAGCATAATCGTAGCAAAACACAAGAGGCAATTGTAGCTCTTGCAACTGGATTATCCATACAGAGTAATCGAATAAGACAGCCCAAACCCTTTAAATGGAGGGAAAAAATTTCTGATCAGTTTATTGAAAGAGCCATCGATGAAGGCCATGAATGATTGTTGCTGATACTTGTCTTGTCGTACATCTTTTTAACGAAACCCTTCTAACCGACATAGCGCAAAAAGTTCGACAAAAAGATGCCGCCTGGATACTTCCTCCCTTATGGCAGGAAGAGTATGCAAATGTTATATCCAAGTTAGCAAGAAAAGAATCCAGAGACGTGCACGAAGTGATTCAGCATTTCAACTATGTATTGAATGAATTGCAAGGCTCTGAAATCGTTGTAGATAGTAGAAAGGCTTTAAAATTCTCAATCGAGCATAAAATCAGTGTATATGATGCTCATTTTGTCGGACTTGCATTGGATTTCGATGTGATATTGGTGACTGAAGACAAAGAAGTATTGAAAAATTGTAAGCCAATAGCACGCAGCATGCATGACTTTCTTAAAAAGGAATCTTAGGTTGAGCGGAAAATTTTCGAAGTGGTGATTTTTTGCTATGAACCTATCCGCAAAGTCTAAGTCATGGATTTTTGATGGATTTTTTTCTCTGTTTTTATGCCCCTTTGCAGGACATACTTGATTAAGTAGGCCAAGAAGGGGCGTAAGAACAGAGGAGAAAAGACGCAAAAAGCCATACTTAGACTTTGCGGATAGGTTCATTGGTCCCATTGCTCTCATGATGATTCTCACTCCATATTTTCAAAGGAAATCTAATTTCAGGGTCTTTGCTCGCTCCTCTTTTGAACCTAAAAGCAACTCATTATTCTAGAAAAATGGACTTGCAAAGTCCAAAAATTGTGTGGAAATGGACTTTCCAAGTCCATTTTTGAGATCTTTGTATAACCTTTTCGCAACGGATTTTACGGCTCACTGACACAAGCCATTTTAATCACCTTGAGGGGAAACCCCTCGTAGAGCCGCTGGCAGCAGGCGCGCAGTGTGGCTCCTGTTCCGATGATGTCATCGACGAGTAGGATTGTTTTCTCGGCAATTGGAATGCTTTTTTTCCAATGAAAATTCTCTGCCGATAAAAGGTAACGCCGTTCACGGTCGACTTTCATTTGGCAGTAAAGCTGCCGCTTTCGTTTGAGAAGTTGCACAACGGGTATGTCGAGCGTTTTACCCAGATGCTGGGCTAGGAGAAGACTTGGATTGTAGCCGACTTGTAAGGACCGATGAAGCGATTGTGGGACAGGCACAATGAAATCTGGCAGAGGAAGATCGCTTTTAAGATATTGCAGAGCCATATAGCCGGCAAGACCTTCCGCCAGGCGCGGAGCTTTTCCACTTTTAAGCGCTTTGATCAGCGTCCAGGCAGGGCCTTGTCCCTCAAAGGTCACGAAAGGCTCTGCAGGAGGCAAGATATCTAAGAGCTTAACACAGCTCGGGCATAGAGGCTGCGACAAAGCCGCAGGCTCATCACAATGCCAGCAAAAAGGTGGAAAGACTACCTCTAGCAACTTGGTTATTGGAGCGAGTAGTTCGGTTTTTCCCATGTTCCACGGACAGTCATCGTAAAATCAGGGTTTTCCGACCGGTTTTATATTAGGACCTCCAACCAGATTAGGGCTATCTTGGTTGATAGGCAATATGGATGCCATAAGCCTTGCTCCACCCCCCTCAGAGACAATTGAGTTTGGGCAGCAGTTGTCAAGACAATTCGTAGGGTTATTGCACACGCACATTTCAGGACATAGGATCGCTCCCCCATCAGAAGGCATGAACAAAATATTCCTGGGGCGACCAATGATAATATCTCCTGTAGTTGTAGTGATAGAAGCACCTTCAAGCACTTGAAAGACACAGCTTTTTTGCCGACGAAACTGCTTAACTGCGCCTTTCGTGTTCACAGAGGCTATTAAAGTGGCAGGACCGAGTTTAACGGTGACATTCGGTTCAACGATGATGGAATTTCCAGCTGCAAGTATTAGAGTCTTGTTTGCAGTTGGTTTGACCGTGTTGGAAGATTGAAAGTAGATGTCACTGTTTGCCTGAATGCTGACATCAGATGTAGAGAGGTTACCCATGAGACTATTGATATCTATATAAAATAAACCATTAGGTTGATTTGTAAAAGATACGTTAGGAGGAAGATTGGTGAATGGAGAACCTACTCCAAAAAAGACAAATTGTGGATCCATGAGTAGCTGGCCTGTTTGACCTTTTGGGGCCTCTGTTGAGACGGTTCCATTAAATCCTAGCTGGTTTTTTCCGGATACTTCTACTAACCCGCCATTGCCTCCTTCCATTCCACCTCTGGCATTGATATGACCATAAAAGAGAGTATTTTCATCCGACCAGATAATAGCGCGGCCTCCATTGCCAAATTCATGAGCATCGACAGAAATTTGAGCGCCTGATTGGACAATCGTTTGTTTAGAATGGGGAATCGATCTGTTCTCTCCTTGGAAGCTTCCACCGATCAGAACCTCTCCTTCTCCTATAGCTCCAGAAGCATCGATGACGGCGGTTTTTTCGATCAATATCTCTTGCCCCAGAATATGAATCTTGCCTCCCTGTCCCGTTGGAGTATTTGCTGTAAGGTGGCCGCTCACTTCGGTTTTCCCCAGCTCTGACACTAGAAAGATATTGGGAGCTGTTAAAATGGCTTCAGAACCGACGAAAATTACGCTGGGATGCGCAAGGTAGACTTTGCCATTGGATTGAAGATTTCCAAGAATGGCACTCATGGACTCTTCCTCTGCGAAATTGATGACCGAGGATTCAGAATCCTCCTGCTCAAATCGGAAAGTCTCGTTTTCATTGATCGAGAAGCTGTCCCAGTGGATGATCGCATGCTTGCCGACTTTGACGACTAGGCAGCCTGCTGAGTCCTCAAAAGGAGCTGAGGCATCTCCCTCAACCAAGTGAAAACCTTCAGGTTGTGCATGAAGCCCTGAAACCAAAGCAAGCCCTAAGACAAAAGCTAAATACCCTTTAGACATGAGATGCTCCTATGGATTAAAATTCGTATTTCGTTTTAAAAGTAAGACCCTGAAGCGTCATGTTTCCTCCTGGAATGCTTCCATTGAAACCGATCCACATTTGTTCTTCCCAACCCGCAGAGAAAGTAAGGGCACGAGCATCGTGATGGAAAAAGATCAAATAAGTCAGACCAAGACCTAGCTCTACCACAGGCGTGATCGTCTGAAATGAGCGTCCAATATTTGCCGTCACACCAGAAAAGTTCCCTGGTGGAGGATTGACAGAAAATCCCTTAAAGGAGGTTCGTGCGACATTTTTGTAATAGGTCCACATGCCGGAAAGCGCAATGTTTCCATAGAGACCAAAATTTTCCATAAAGTACCAAGTAGGAGTAATTCCGCCCCGAAGCCCCACTCCCCAGGATTTTATATTCTGCTTTTGAAACAGCTGCGTGATGGTATTGCCCCCAATGATGATTGAACTGTTTACACCTAGACCATTGGTGTCATTATTAAAAACGGTGAGCACATTCGATATATGTTGGTTGATCCACGAAAATTTAAATCCAAAATAGGGTCTTAAGGTCAGAAACTTGCTTAAGAAGAAATTTCTTCCCAATTCCAGATCAAGAACGTTGAAGCTTTGTTTAAAATGGTCTCTGACTTTGGAAAGTTTCGGCGCTCCATAATAAGGATCTGCAGGGCCAACCATATCTCCGGTTGGGCGTTTCTGCGTTGATGAGACCTTAGCGGGATTGAGCCATGTGTAGTTCGCATAAAGATCAAAGCCATCATGAGCAAACCTAACTCCTGCTCCCAACTTAAATCCAGGCTCGAAGTCAAATCCTGGACTCTTGGATTGTCCACGGGTTGGAGGAGGAACAGGCGAGACTCCATCACTTCCCACAATGGCGATGCCGCTGGCTGCATACTGAAGATTATCCGCTCCCGCTCTCCAATAAATAAAGTCTGCGGTGAAAAAAACGTTGGTGCCACTGGAAACTTGAGGAGCTTGCGGAGGAGTGATCACTTGACACGGCTGCCTTGTGACTCCCTCAGGTTCTGGGGCACATTGTTTCCACTGTGCAGAAAGAGTTGTCATCGACAACATCAAAAGACAAAAAGCGTATCTGAATCTCATTCTTTACCACCTTAGGTTTAGCCGAGCTTCAAGAAAGTATTATTTATTTGAATAAATATTGCAAACTATTGGAGAGAGTATTTTGGCTTTTCCCATGTTCCACGGACAGCAATCATAAACGGCTGAGCAAATTTTAAAGCGACATTTTGATGCATGCGAAGATTCAGAGAGAGTCCTCCATTCAGATCGATATAGGAAGGCTCTGAGGCTAAATAAAATTCAGAGCGGCTTCCTTCACTGAAGGCATTTTGCAAGTTGGTGAAAAAGAGTTTGCTGTCTTTGAGCTGGAGCTCGACTTCTCCCATCACAGGAGAGAACATATCGAGATCGAGTCCCAAATCCTTGAGAAGCGCTAAAGGAATATCAAAAATCGAAGGCTCTTTTTTAACACGCTGGGTGAAATTAAACTTTCCAAGCCCTCTAAATGAGTTTAGGTCTCCGAGCTGCCCTAGGACATCAGTCATTACAAAATAACGCACTAGAAGCGGTTTAATCTCTTTTTGAGGGGCTCCTATCTTGCGGATAGCACTGGGTTTGATCTCTTGCCCCTTAATCAGTGGAATAGTGACATTCCACTTGCCTGCGGACAGCAGCCCATTGCATTCTTTAATGGTTAAAGAGCCAGCAGAATCTTGGAAGGTCAGATTTTTTAATTTGAAACGCGTCGGTGAATAATCGACAGAAGCATGAAGCTCTTGTACGAGATAATCTTTAAGACGTGCCTCTTGACCTTTGAGCTCTCCTTTGAATGTCTCTTTGGTGAACAGGCCTGTCAACTGCAGACCAGAGAGATCTTTTAAGCTATCAATGCCCGTCCAGTCAGAGATTTTTGAAGTCTCTTTGAAAATGACAGTTCCTTGATAGCCTTGAGCCTGCCGCTGGAGGTTGACATTGAGGCCAAAAAATTCCCCTTCGGCTCTTTGGCAGGTTGTCAGATCCAAAAGAGCGAGTTTGAGGACTTCATTGCCATGTTGGATGTTGAGTCCTCCATTAAATTTCTGATCTAACTTGGCAACGCATTGAAGAGGTTCATGATCAAGAGTCGCTGTGCATTTGAGATTTAAGTAAGGCGCTTCATAGAGTCCGTAAATTTGGTTGATCTTCAGAGAGCCTTTCCCAAGTTTATATTCTCCTTGCGAGGCAATCCCTTGGAAAGTTGCTCTCTTAGAGTCGATGCTCAGTTGTAATTTCGCACAGAAAGGTAGTTCTTTGGAAAGAAACGTCAGGTCTGACGCAGGAGATTCCCATTTGCCGTTGTTGTAGGCGAGCTTATCACAGACGATTGAACCTACTTGCTCTGTCAAATCAAAGACTTTAAGCGAGAGGTTTTGGAAGTTTGGATTCTTGGAGAAGAAAATCCCATTTCCTTTCAGAGAAAAGCGGGACTTAAGCTGTCCATCCACTTTGAAATCGAATCTTTCTTTTTCGTAGATTCCGGCGGTATGGATTTTACAATCTTTCCAATCGATATCACAAGAAGAGACCACCCACTTATCACTTTGGGAAGACGCCACTGCTTTGATTTGAACATCATCAAAAATACAGCGCTTCAACGCCCACTCATTTCCTTGACGCACAAGATGAGCTTCAACAGTATCAAACAAGGTAGCAGCATACTGGACCAAAGAGCCTTGGACTTCGTATTCTGACTGCTCGGCGTCGGTGATCAGTTTCAGCGTTAGGCTTCCGTGAATTTGCCCTAGAATCTCTTTAACACCTGGAGTAGCAGTGTATAATCCGAGCCGATCTAAGAGCTCGAGTTGCTCCATGAGATTTCTGGTATCGATGTAGACAAGCCCACGCACCTCTTCAAATTGAGAAGAAGGAGACCAATGGAATGTCAGAGGGCTTTTCAAATAACATTCGGAAGCCTTTGCTTCTTGGAGCGTCACTTGATATCCTTGAGAAGTTTCTACGGCTTTTCCTTGGCAAGATAATAGGACTTTGTCATTTTCCAGTGCAGCATCAAAATCCCACACCCCATTTTTGCAGCGAATCTCCTGAGCAAAGAAAGTAAGGTCGTCCAAAACTGCTGCTTCGATGTTCTGCAAGACAAGTTGATTCTCTAAAGAATCATAGGCAAGTCCAAAGGCGCCTTTTTGAACGTAGAGTTTTGAAGACACCGCTCCTTCGACGTCTTCAAAAAGCGTGTTGAAGCGGTAATTGTATTTTCCATTGGCATAATGAATTTGCACTCCTTCGGGAGGACAAGTAAAGCGACCTTTTAATGGGACCGGGAATTTATGAAAGGCCCTCAGATCCTCAATCGATCCTTCGAGCTTTTGAGATAAGAAACTCGCTTCAAGCTTGTCTTCCCAGCTAGCCGATAAGTTTCCTTGGACATCTATGCTGCCGATCTGCCCTACGAAAGACTTACAAGAAAGAGCTGAGTTGTCAAAAGTGAAATCTCCGCTTGTGATCGAGATCTCTTGAGCCAGTTGAGGAGTGCTCCAGAGAATAGGAGAGAGTTTGCCTTTCCCAATTCCCTTTTTCTCAAGAAAATCGAAATGATAGAGAAGTTCTCGACTTTGACCTAGAATAGAGAGTTGAAATTCAGGCGATGAAACGATGACATCTTCTCCAATAGCCAAGATATCGATGGTTTTTTCAGTAAACTGCCCCCGAAGAGCAAGATCTCCTTGCATCGCTAGAGTCGGAGTAAGGTTTTTCAGGAACGGTCTATAGAAAGACGATTGGATACGAGGGGTTTGAAAGACACCTTTTAAATCAGCTTTTGAGAGATTGGTCTGGGCATTAATCTGGACAATATCTTCTAAACACTCAAGGGTCCCGACGATTTGAAGCTCCTGCTGCTTCCGGTCAAAAACAAGATTTAACGAAACGGGCGGCTCCTGAAAATTCTGGGAAAGCTTCATCCATTCGGAAGCGCCGGCTGAAAACTTTGCAGAAGCGTGGAAGGTATCAAGAGGTCCCTGGAGTTGAAGAGCAAATGCAGCACCCTCAAATTTTCCAAAAGCTGAACTTGGCTGAAAAATATTATTCTGGATGGAGACGGTAGCTTCAGTCGAGGAAATTTTCCATCCTTGGATCTGGCCTTGTGCATCATGGGCCTCTACTAAAAGCTCTTCGATATCTTCCGTCAGTAAATTGTAAGATCCCTTAGCTTCTGTCTCTTGAATAGAAAAGTTATCGATAGCGAGCTCATGAATTTTAATGTTGTCAAGCTGAAGGTGGTGGAAAATTCCTTGCTTCGCATAGGCCGTCGCTTGACCACTCAGACTCCCCTGCGTGATCTTCCAAGGGAAAAGGCTCAAAATTTCTTTGCCAAGATTATGGATTTGCGTTTGGAGCACTTGAGCTTTTCCATCATCGACCCATGAAAGCTCAACCCTTAAAGGATTATTAGCCGTAACATAGTCGAGCACTGCTTCTAGCCATAAAGAGTGGTTTTCTTGGATTTCTCCTTTTCCAACGAGATCTGCTCGCCCTTCTAACTCTCCAATATGAACAGCAGCATGCGCTTCAAAGACTGGAGTCTCTTTAGGCTTAAAGACGATCGATCCTTGTCCACGGACCACTTCAAGATCCTTCCAGAAGAGATCAATTCCAGTAAAATCAGTATCTAAGAATAGATTTTCGATTTCTCCTTGAAAATCGATGGTGCTGGCGGCTTTGTCAGCTGCAAAGATCAAATCGTCCGACTCTAACCGGACATCTTGCAGAGAAAGCCGTCCTTGTAAAAAAGCGACTTGATCGATATCGATGCTTCCTTGGATGACAGCAGACGCTGTGCCTTCAACCACCTTCCAAGATGGCAGCGGATAAAAAAGTGAAGCAAGCGGTAGTGTTTTTTCTAACGGAGCCTCATCCATTTTAAAGTCAGCAGCCAGGCTTCCTGCTCGAAAGTTAAAACCGCAAGTAAATAAAGGAGCGCCTTCTTCTTGAAAGATGGAGAGTTTTCCAATCTCTTCTTTTCCTTTTCCGCTGGCAAACTCAAAAAGACAGAGATTTTTTTCACCCCAAAGAAAAGTTCCCTTCTGTACATCGAGCTTGACCGTCCAGAATTTGGAAGGAAGTAAAAAAGCTAAATTAGCCTCTGAATTATAGAAATGGATCGTTGGATACTCTAAATGGACAGCCGCATCGATTGAAAGCGGAAATAGATGAACGTCAACATCGAATGAAGCTTTTTGTGCAATAACTTGCTTACCAAGAAAAAAACCGTCATAAAAAAATGTGCCGTCTTTACAAGTGCGGCTCTGATACTTGACAGTATGCCCAGTTAGCCGCTTGATTGAAAATTCGAGGGCTGCCCCAACTAGAAAATGACGGAAAGAGAAAAAAAGAACGGTGAGAATAAAAAATCCGAGAACAAACTTCTTCACGAATCAACCAGTTGTTGGTAGGAAGATCTATTCATCAGCGCTCGTAGCTCTTCAGGATTAGAAAGCCTGATCTTAAAAAGCCAGCCGAACTCTTCAGGAGATTGATTCAAAAGCTCAGGAGATGCATTATTAACCGCTACGATCTCTCCTGAGACTGGTGCATAGATGTCGGCAGCGGCTTTCGTTGATTCTAAGATTACAACTTCTTCACCTGCTTTAACTTGCCTGCCGATTTCAGGAAGTTGAATATAAACAATCTCTCCCAGTTCATTTTTAGCATGTGTCGTGACACCTACAGTGCCAAGACCATCTTCGACTTTTATCCATTCATGCGAATCTGTGAAATACATCATCATCTCCCTAGTTTACACGTTGCCCAAAGAGACGGATGCTGTGCAACTTGAACCAACTTCGATGACACAGCAAAATGTTGCGACTCTTTTTTAGGCCGATGAATGCAATACGTAAAACCCATTTTATCAAAAGCTTTCGGATCAAAGCCATGGAGAATCTCGGCTGGCAAGCTGATCTTGAGAGTATAGGCTTTGGTGGTCATCTCAGCCTCGACATGGATCAATTCTGGCTCACAGAGAGGATGGCTATCTTCATTCCGGAAACGTGTGAGCTCTAAAGCACGAACACCTTGAACCTCTTGAGGAAGGATAAGAAAATGGTGGCAAAACTTATGTGGAAATCCTGCTTCTTTTAGATCGCGCGTGTCGATAAAAAGTTCAATGGCATCTCCCTCATCGAATTTAGGATAAGAAGCCCCTTCGAATTTTTGATGGACTTGGACCTGCACTTCGAGTCCTCCTTCATGCCAACTAGCTCCGACATCAGCAAAATGCTCCTCTCCTAGAAACGAGGACGTATCAGGGAGCTGATATCCTTTGCCAAACAGCTTCCGTGTGATTTCTTTCCCATACTTGATATCCGTACTGATCCGGAAAAAATGAATCGGCGCTATAGGGGGAAACTTTTCACCGAGAATCATGCTGATCCATTTGTGAAAGAATCTGATGCATCATCGTACGTTTGGCATCCATCCCAAGTAGTTTCTGTCCTTCAATGACTTTTTCTCGCACTGCAGCCTCAGTCACACCTTTTTTAACTAGCTTGTAAAAAGCAACATCTCCATTTTGGGGAGTGGAAACTTTCGACCATTTTCCTTCCCCTGCTTTAAACATCTCAGTTTTCGAAAGAGTCGTAGAATCGCTCCGTTTAATGTCTTTGATCTGTTGCAAGAGCATCCACTGATCGTAAAGCGGTTGGCCTGTCGTTTTCAAGAAGGGAGATTCTTTTCCTTTTGTCTTGATGGTTTTCTTAGCATTTTGCATCCATAGGGCAAATCGGTGAGCCGGATACTGATCTAAAGAGAGCTCTTCATCGGAGATCTGTGCAAGAAGATCTGCATAGACTAAAGCACCAACACGGTCACGCACATCTGAGAAAGGCTTCCAAGCTCCGTTGTCCAGCTTGAAAGTCCCAGGATTATTCTTCCTGACATCGGAATAGGCAGCTTGCAGTTTGTCATCGAGAAGCTGGCCTATCCAATCGCCTTCTAAAGCTTCCTGGAGCGTCATGACTTCTTTTGACTCTGGTTTATTCCAGACAACAATGCGGTAATAGGTCTGTCCATTCGGCGTGAAGAAAGGCCCTGACTCTCCAATTTGTGCTTTTTCCAAATAGGCGCGCAGCTCTGTCGTATCTTCAATCTCATCAAAAGGCGCAACATGACCACGGGAGCGGAGTGCAATCTGCTGTTTTTGACTGGTAGATTTTAAAAGAGCTTCTTCGATCCACTCTGGATGTTGATCGACTAAACAGCCCCTAGCAAAACGATCGATCTTCAGGCGCACGTTAGGTTCAAGAGCATCTAAAGCTAAATGCCGCTGAGCGTGAGTTTCACCTAAAGTTCTGCCTAAGATAGGATATTCTGTTATCAGTTGGTTCCAGCCTGCGTCACTGACCTCAAAGTCCCACGTCTCTTTCAGAGTGAGCCTACTGCCAATTTCTTCTTTGGTTACTTTGGCAACATCGAGTTCATAGCGGCTAACAACGAGCTGCGGAACTTTTTTCTCGACTTCTTCTGGAGATAAAAATTGACACGGAAGATCAGCAAGCTTCTTCGATTTAGGAGAGACGGCTTCGATGTAGTATTGGAGCTTCAGGAGAGCTCTGAAATCTCTAAGCCTTAAAACATCTGGGAGCTGATAGACTTCGACAGTCGCACTCTCTTCTGCAAAAGCAGCAAACTGCTGGTAGCTGATCGGATCGACAAAAATTCCTTGTCCAACTTCGTTGAAAAGACGGTGCACCAGCATGACCTTTCTCCAAACCTTTACCGCCAAAGACTCATCAATGCCCGCCATTTGAATGTGCTGCCTTAAAAGCTCGCTCGCATCAGCAAATGTTGCTTGATCGTTGGATGCCTTCAGTGTCTGGAGACAGGTTTGAAGAAGATTCGCACGTGCTTCATTGGTAGAGACTTTATATCCCTTCTTTTCAGCGATTGCCGCAGCATTAAAAAGAAACTTGCCGAGCACTTCTGTAAACTTAGGTCCGAACCACTCTTCAAAAGAGTGATGACCAAATAAAGCTAAATGCCGAGGATCGTAAAGCTCCCTATCTGGAGAAATCCAAGTAAAGTGTTGTTGCTGCATGAGCAGTATACGCCGCAAGAGTTCAGGAGGAAAAGCAACTTGGTCGATATAAAGATCGGAATAGGCAGCAAATGTTTTCGGAGAAATATCCCCTGTTTGCACAGCCGCAAGGTGGTACGGAATTTGTGGAGCATAGATGTTCCAAGCCTGCTGGGCGCTTAAAAAAGGAGCCTGAGGATGGGCATAGGGAGTAAATCGTCTTGCCTTTTCGAGTTTTTCTTCAAATTCGCCTTTGAGTTCATCAAAATACCGTTCAGCTAAAATCGTTGTCAGTCCCGTTGCCATTAGGTCGTCTTTGAGCATTTCATGCGAACCCATGGCCATAAACCGGATCATGGCCTGTAGCTCCCGCTCCAGGATCGGAGATCCATCAAAGGTAGCAGCAACTTTTTTATCAGGAATATCCCTGCTGTTTAATGTCGAAGCAGTGCCAAAAAAAGTAAACGAAGCAATGATCATCACCGTGACGATGATCAACATTTTCTTTTGATGCTTTCGCAGGAAACTCATCATAAAAAGCCTATATTAATACGATTTTGCATAGATTACACGCTCGGCGCTTTTTTTGCCTGTGAAAGGACAAATGCCTTCTTCGGCCTCGCCATCGATGGGGATGCAGCGGATCGTCACGCTTAAATCGTTTTTAATTTGTTCTTCTACTGCAGGATCTCCACACCAATGAGCCAAAGCAAAGCCGCCATGGATTTCTGGCTGATCTTTATTGGCTGGTGTAAAGTAAGCGTAGAAATCTTCTTTCCTGTCGATCTTTTTGGTGTGCGCCTGACGATAGGCGAGTGCTTTTTGGTACAGGCTGTTTTGAATATCTTCCAAAATGTCACCGATGCGCGCAACTAAATGTCCGCGAGAAAGCGGCGAGGTCTCTTTATGCGGCTTGTCACGGCGGCTAACCGGGAAGGAATCACCTGCGATATCACGAGGTCCGACTTCGATCCGGACAGGAACGCCCTTCTTGATCCAGCCCCAGGTTTTTTCTCCACTGCGGATATCCCGCTCATCGACGATCACAACTAACGGCTTGCCATCAAAAAGCACATGGCGCAGCTCTCCGGCTAAACTGTGGCAGCATCCCATCACTTCCGCACGCGACTCCTCTTTATGGATAATCGGAATGATCACGATATGTGCAGAAGCAATCTTTGGAGGAAGCACTAGCCCATCATCATCGCTATGGGTCATGATTAACGCTCCGATCATCCGCGTTGTCATACCCCAAGAGGTTGTCCAAGCATAGGCCATTTCACCACTTTGATCTTGAAACTTAATTTCAGAAGACTTAGCAAAGTTTTGCCCTAAGAAGTGAGAAGTTCCCATTTGAAGGGCTTTTCTATCTTGCATCATCCCTTCGATGGAGTAAGTAGAGACAGCCCCTGGGAATCTCTCCGATGGTGTTTTTTCTCCTCGGATCACAGGGATCGCAAGTGTTTTTCTTGCAAACTCTTCATAGACACCCAGCATTCTCATTGTCTCTTCTAAAGCTTCGTCAGCTGTCGCATGAGCTGTATGACCTTCTTGCCATAGGAACTCTGTCGTTCTCAAAAAGAGCCTCGTTCTCATCTCCCAGCGGACAACGTTACACCACTGATTGAGCAAAAGAGGAAGATCGCGGTACGATGTGATCCATCTGGAGAACGACTCTCCGATAATTGTTTCAGAAGTTGGACGAACAATGAGCGGTTCATCTAAAGGGCCAGCAGGAACAAGCTTGCCGTCTTTGGTTTCTAATCGATGATGCGTAACAACAGCGCATTCTTTAGCAAAACCCTCGACGTGCTCGGCTTCTTTTTGCAGATAGCTTAAGGGAATAAACAGCGGAAAGTAAGCATTTTGGTGGCCGGTCTCTTTGAATTTGTGATCGAGAACCCTCTGCATGTTCTCCCAGATCGAATATCCCCACGGTTTGATCACCATGCAGCCGCGGACAGCTGAATGCTCCGCAAGGTCAGCAGCCTTCATCACCTCTTGGTACCACTCTGGATAATTTTCATGTCGTTTTGGATTGATCGCTGTCTTTTGATTCATAATTTTATAAATTCACTCTTTAATTTTTCACAAAGCTCTCTGCGCCCTTCTTTCAACTCTTTCGGATCCGACAGCAGAGCAAAAGTCGTTTGCATCATCGCCTCTCTCACCGCCACAGACGGAAGCACAGCACCTAATAAGTCTAGATCAGGGCAAAGGAGCGCAATCGTCCCCTGATGTAAAAATCCGTCTTTGGTTTTGCGCTGGGCAGCTCCGGCGATTTTCTTGCCCTGCAGCATCACATCATACTTGGTCGGCCGCGCCATGCAAAAATGGGTACATGTCTGATCCTGAAATGGCGCATCATCCGGTATCAGGCCTATCTCATCTTTATCGAGGCAATTGCAAAACTGCTGCGCCCCATAAAATCGCCCTTTTGTCGCCATTTTTCGCTGCGCTTCCTCGCCTGCCCATCCGGGCATGGTTTCGTCTGCGCGCCACGGGCCAGCTTGCTGGCCCTGAAAACTGGCGTCAAAATCATCGATTTTCTGGGGCGCAGCAGTTTTGCAATTGCCTCTGCCGATAAATTTTTTAACAACGTCCTTAACGACCTGATTGATCAAATTATAATTATCTAAAGTGTTAGTTGAAAACAACTTTGATTTTGCTGGCACGAGGACTGAAAAAGCCAAATCCCACAAGTGGAAGACAACTCCTCCGCCAGTTGGACGACGCGCTAAGTCCAATCCCCGCTTTTTAGCTTCTGCCAGATCCAAAAGGTCTTCAGGCTTAACAAAATATCCAAATGTAGCGCTTTGTTTCTCCCACTCATAAAGATGAAGAATCGGCCGCTCCCCTCCCTCTAAATTTGCCAATAATTTGGCATCCAGCTGCATGTTTTCTTCAGCAGGCGCCGCCTTTGTCTCCAGAATATTCCAAGCCATCCGAACCATTCTACAGCGAGTTCTTTTTATACACAAACGACTTGAATAATAAGCTGTTTTGCGTTAAATTTTTTTTCAAAAAAAGTGAGGAATATTATGGTTACTAAAGTCTTACATCAATGCACAGCGAATATTTACAGAAATTTCTTTAATCAATCCCTCTCTCAACAAATTTTAAGGGTAGCTTTTCCTCTGATCGCTGTCGGCATTGCTTTACACGTCTACTGGAGATGGACAGCGACAACAGGTCCCATCACTAAAAATCGTGAACCCACCGATATAAAATCATTAGATAAATTTAGATCGACTGAGTTCCAATATATTCGAAGTCTTAATGCTATTCCTTGTACAGCAGCACCTAACTCCAAAGAAGCAACTGATTCCCTCAATGAAGCTTCCAATTTTTTTGATCGAGCTTGTGATAACAATGGCCATATCCGATTGTGGGATAATGATGATCCTCGAAAATTGGACAGAGGGGCTTTTAGACTCCTGGCTGTAGAATGGGATTTTAGGAAAGGAAAATTCTTTTTCCCTCAAGAGGGCAAGCCCGTAGTTGTCGACTGCGATACCGTATGCTCACCTTGGTGCCATGAAGGAATGAACCGCTCGGCTCTAGTTTTTGACTATTTGATGAGAGCCGGCCATCCTGAGACATTGCTCCCTGAAGGAGCAAAAAATGGACATTTGTGTCCAGATGTAGCGAATGTCGAAGATGCTGAAGATGCCCGATATCGAGTTCTAGAAAGTACAACTGGATTTCAGCAGAAAAATTTTAGACTTGGCAATAAACTCAGGTCTGAACACATCGATCTTCAACAAGGTTTTACTACTCTTTTCAAGCAATTGGCAACGTTGAATAAACCCGTGATGATTTTTGCTTTCGTCTCCGCAGTCCCCATTTTGATGAGAGAAATCATGAAAAGAACTGAGGACGAAAATTTGAGCAATATAACCATCGTTGGTTTTCATCATGACGATCCGATGGCTGTTCCAAACCCTATCCATTCAAACCTAGCAACAGCGGATGAGGACTGGGTTGTGGAAAATGACTTGCAAGATAAGCTTGTCAAAGCTCAACAGCTCTGCACAGAGTGGGAAAGCGTAGTGAAGAAGAAGTCAACAGCTTTAAAAGATGATGGAAAAGACGAAAACGATGCTGACATAAAAGCTCTGGCAGTTCGTTGCAAAGAACTTTCAGAACAGATGGCCCCTCTTGAACAGGAACTCCTGTTTCATCGTCGTAGGCATGCTGTCATACGTTTTCAAAATGAAGAACTCGCAAAGTTAATTGTCGTGGAAAAAGCAAAAGATCTTGAAATCTAACCAGGGAAAGTCATTTTGGCCTGCGCTTGGATATTTTAGAGTGGCTTTCAAGAGGAACGTTTTCAGAAAGCTCATGCACGCAATCGAGATGATCATGTTCAACTGCACACCTTAGCGCATCTTTCCAAGCATCAGGCGCGATCATAGCTTTGTTTTTCAGCAGTTCATGGATCACATGGTGGTGGCCTTCCAATGCCGCGTTGATCACAGCTTGTCCCCTATACTCCTGAGAAATCGTGGCGCCGTTTTTTAATAGTTCTTGAATGATCTCAAGATGTCCTGCTTCAGCTGCATATGCAACCGCCTGTCCCCGAAGGTCCTCGGAGTTGTTATACTGGAGGATCTCGCATATAAGAGACAGCTCTCCATTTAAAGCTGCACGTTTAACTAAAAATGAAAGTTCATCAAATGTGAGTTGCGCGAATTGGATATCAGACATTGTGATTATTCGATTAACAATTAGGTTCGGGCTTGGTTTTCATTGTTTTCTCGAACTCATCAATGCTTTGCCTGAATTTTGTGAAATCCAATTTGGCTTTGTGTTTTAACAACTCTTCAGCAAGTTTTTCGAGGAAGGCAGGTAAATGCGGATAGATTTTCAGCCGCGTTGACGCAGTTGTTTCAACAAGCGGCCGCTTCTCAACTAGTTTCAAATTATCTAGAGAATGGATCTGATTGGCGTCTTCACATTTGTTTGCATTAGGCAAAAGATGCGCTTCACATTTTTTATAAAAAATGCGAAATGACGATTTTTTCTGTTTCTCATTGATTGCCCAAGAGACAAACTCATATAAATGATGTTCCAAGCTTGTATCCTGATCCGCTTTAAATTCATGAGCAAAGAGAAAATGGAAAGGAGTATTCAAGGCGTAATTTTTAAGGATTAACTCCAATAGTCTAATGTCTTTTGAAACTTGACTGATATCTTGGGTAAAACCCTCAAGGGTTTCTTTAGATTTATCGAAGGCGTCTCTGAGATTTTTTGACTTAAACATGGTTTGTTTATCTCTCTTAATTGCAAGTAATTTACTGAAGGACCAGCCTTCGAACTTGCCTCAATCAAGAGCCAAAACCCAACTTAAGGGATAAGAAACCAGCGAACTTATCGCTGCTACCAGAGGACATAACTTAATATGTTAAGCACTATTAAACCCTCCTTAGCCTTTTTTCTCAACTTTTTTGAGCGAGTGCCCTATAAACTTAATTTTTGCAGTCATTTCTAGCGTGAAAGCTCGCTCAAATTGACGACCAACAGGCTTCACAAGTTATTACGTATTCAGTCAATACGTCACAACTTGTGATCGTCGATTTCAGCGGCTTTGACGCCGAAACTTCAATAAAAATTAAGTTTACAGAGCACTATTTAGACCCCAAATTACCTCAAGTTAAAGATTTTTCTTGATATTCAACCCCTAAATTTGCAAATAAAAGAACAAAGCACCTACAATAATCAACGGGGTTGCCCCTTAAAACGCCCTTAAAAGGCATAGGTAGTTATGTTCGACAAGTTCACCAATCGCGCAAAACAAGTCATCAAGCTGGCCAAAAAAGAAGCCCAGCGTATGAACCACAACTACTTAGGGACAGAACACGTCCTCCTTGGACTGCTTAAACTCGGCCAAGGAATCGCTGTCAATGTCCTTAGAAATTTCAACCTGGACTATGAAACTGTACGCCAAGAAGTCGAAAGGCTCGTCGGCTTTGGTCCCGAAATCCAAGTCTATGGCGACCCAGCTCTCACTGCTAAAGTGAAAAAAGTTTTCGAATTTGCCAATGAAGAAGCCGCAAGCCTTAACCATAATTATGTCGGCACCGAACACCTTCTCTTAGCTCTTCTCAGACAAACGGATGGCGTTGCAGCTCAAGTCCTTGAGAACCTCAATGTCAGCTTAAAAGACATCCGTAGAGAAGTCTTAAAAGAGCTCGAAACCTTCAATCTCCAACTTCCTCCGATGGGCATGGGTGGTAACGGTCCAGCGACGCCTCCTCCTGGCGGCACTCCTGCTAAACCTCAAGAAAAAGGACAAATCCCAGATAAGATGCCGGCTCTAAAAGCTTACGGCCACGACTTGACTGAACTCTATAGAGAAGGAAAGCTCGATCCTGTGATCGGCCGTAAAGAAGAGGTGGAAAGATTGATCCTCATTCTTTGCAGACGCCGCAAAAACAACCCTGTCCTTATTGGAGAGGCAGGTGTTGGAAAAACTGCGATTGTTGAAGGGCTTGCTCAAGCGATCGTCCGCGGAGAAGTCCCTGACAATTTAGCGAAGAAAAAACTGATTGCTCTCGATTTAACCCTGATGATTGCCGGAACGAAATACCGCGGCCAGTTCGAAGAGCGGATTAAAGCCGTCATGGACGAGATCAAAAAGAACGGCAATATCCTCCTCTTTATCGACGAACTCCATACCATTGTCGGAGCTGGTGCTGCTGAAGGCGCAATCGACGCCTCCAACATCTTAAAACCCGCTCTTTCCCGCGGGGAGATCCAGTGTATTGGTGCGACAACCATCGACGAATACCGCAAAAAAATTGAAAAAGACGCAGCATTAGAGCGCCGTTTCCAAAAGATCTTGGTTGCTCCTCCCTCTATTGACGACAGCATCCAGATCCTCCACGGTTTGCAAGCCAAATACGAAGAGCATCACCACTGTAAATATACCGAGGCTGCCATCGAAAATGCCGTCAAGCTTTCCGATCGCTACATCGCAGGAAGATTTCTGCCGGATAAGGCGATCGATCTCATGGACGAAGCCGGTGCAAAAGCCCGTATTGCCTCCATGCATGAACCTCAAAATCTTTCCAAATTCGAAGCTGAAATCGAAGAGGTCAGGCTGGCTAAAGAAGATGCGATTTCTCAGCAAGAGTACGAAAAGGCTGCAAAACTGCGTGATAATGAGAAAACTCTCCGTGAACAGTTACAAACCATGGTCTCTCAATGGGAAAGCTCGAAAGAAGAACATCAAGTCATCGTCGACGAAGAAGAGATTGCCGCCATTATCTCTAAACAGACCGGCATCCCACTTACCCGTTTAACGGAAGGTGAAACCGCCAAAGTCCTGAAAATGGAAGAAATCCTCAAGAAAAATGTGATCGGTCAAGACGATGCCGTCAGCATTGTTTGCAGAGCAATACGCCGCAGCCGTGCCGATATCAAAGATCCGAACCGTCCAATTGGAGCTTTCTTATTCTTAGGACCGACAGGCGTTGGTAAAACACTTCTCGCAAAACAGCTTGCGATCAACCTATTTGGCGGTGAAGACGCCCTCATCCAAGTCGACATGTCAGAATACATGGAAAAATTTGCTGTCAGCCGTATGACAGGATCGCCTCCAGGCTATGTCGGGTATGAAGAAGGTGGTCAGCTCACGGAGCAAGTCCGACAAAGACCTTATTGCGTCGTGCTCTTTGATGAGATCGAAAAAGCTCATCCCGATGTGATGAACCTCCTGCTCCAAGTTCTAGAAGAAGGGCGGCTCACCGATTCCTTCGGACGTAAGATCGACTTCCGCAATACGATCATCATCATGACTTCAAACCTCGGCGCTGATTTAATCCGCCGTCAGACAGAAGTTGGATTTGCCGCTCAAGAAGCGATCATGGACTATAAAAAGATGCAAGAAGCGATCGAAGGCGCCATCAAGAAACACTTCAAACCAGAATTCCTCAATCGCCTTGATGGCATCGTGATCTTCAGAGCTCTTGATCGCGCGCACCATCTTCCGCAGATCATCGATCTCGAAGTGCAAAAGGTCAGAGCGCGTCTGGCTCGCAAGCACATCATCCTTAATCTTGACCAAAAAGCCAAAGACTTCTTGGCTGATAAGGGATACGATCCAACCCTGGGCGCACGGCCGATCCGCCGCGTGATCGAGACTTACCTCGAAGATCCGCTGGCAGAAAAGCTTCTGCTCAATCCAGATAAAGCTGCCGCTTACCTTGCAACCCTTGAAGACAATAAGATTGTCTTCATCGAGCAAGAAGTGCAAGCTCCGGAAGCAAAGCCCAATTTAGCGATTTCAGCGCCGGATAAAAAGTCTTGATTTTTCGTTGAATTATTAATGTTTCTTGATAATAAGTTATTGCTTAAAGATAATTCATATTTCTCGTGCTCTGAGAAAAGCTTATCTTTTTGATGTGGATAAGCTCCTATTCCTTAGGAGAAAATGTGGACAATAGTTATAAGATTCGTAAGTTAAGTCGTCTTCTAAGATACAGCTGTATTCTTGGAATGATAGCAGGCCTTCTCTTAAATGCTTTTTATTGGATTCACGACGGTTTCCGGATTTTTTATTTCGAAAAAACCAAGTGGATCGTGAAATTCGCAGACACTCCTTATCTCTCTATTGAAGAGCTCTCTCCGTGGCAAAAATTTGAAGGCTTCCTCACAGATCTAATCCCTTATTTCTTTTTTCTGATTACCATGTTAATTATGACCAGATTGTTCATACGCTTTGAAAAGTTGGATTTTTTCTCCGTTAACACGATCAAGTATATCCGCCAGATTGGATTAGTTCTTGTTGTTAGTCTTATCGTCAATCCTTTCTATGTAGCTTTGCATAGCTATGTTGTATCCCTGCCCAATTCTCTAGGCCAAAGAGCCGTGGTTTTTGCCTATGGACCCAATGAAATTAAAATATTATTTTTAGCATTGATTGCCTTTTTAGCCGCCCGCATCATGGAAGAGGGACGCCTTATTTACGAGGAAAACTCTAAGACCATTTGAGAAAAAACATCTCTTAAGAACACCGCTATAAATTTCTTTCCGAAGCCCTTAGAGCTCAATGAGGTATTGAGCTTCGGAAAATGGGGTGAACTCATTCGAATTGTTCCTGAATGGTATTTGTATCATAAATAGAGACGGTCATTTAAACTCGAAGAGTTCGATACAGAATATTGATATTAAGAGTAGCGGCAACTCTTGAGTCTTTTGTGCCTATCCGCTGTTTTTCTAAACGAAATATAGACGGAAAAGACATGCCCATCGTGATAAATTTAGATATTGTCCTCGCCAAAAAAAAAATACGTTCGAAAGCACTAGCAGAAGCTATTGGCATCACCGAACAAAATTTATCGATCTTAAAGACTGGAAAGGCCCGCGCTCTTCGTTTCACTACCCTAGAGGCCATTTGCAAGGCTCTAAGCTGCCAGCCCGGCGATATCCTCGAATATCGTAAAGCCTAAATTTCTTTTGCGAGCTCCTGTTCAAAACAAGAATGCAGCTCAGGATATTTCTTACCAATCCACCGGCCCAGAGCGCGAGTCACATGCTTGACTTCTCGTTTGATTTGCTCGGGCGTCATCTCTGAAGTATCTTTTCTGAGCGATCCAACATCAAACATAATCACTTTATCTCCGCAGAACCCAATATTTCTCTTCAGCGCCGGATTCTCAATATGCACTCCCCTTTTGCTCCAGTCTTCAATGGCAGCAAAAAGCGCTTGGATGGTTGCCTTAGCTCCTTCCACATCTTTGCTTTTCATCTGGGCAGCAATTCTTCCGGTTGCCAGCTGACAATAATCTTGAACCATGAACTCCATTTGATCGAGCTCTACCGTGTGAGAAACGCCACTATGATCGACTAAAACAACCGGTTTGAATAGATTCCTAGTTTTATTGATATGGAGGTAAGAAATAGCCGTTTGATCTTGTAAATCGACATACGCCAGCCTGCAGCTATCAAAAACTCCCCTTGGATCGAATTTCGTTGTGAGATGCCAGAGCCATTTTTCTGGTGAGAACTTCTTTAAAATCTTCATCAAACTCAAATCGTTATGCCGGAAAAATTTTAAGACGGTCTTTCCATCCTCTCCTAAGAAAGCATGTGATTGATTGCCCGACCCCAAATACCGAAATTTTTGACTTAAGTTATCAACCACTTCTCTTTGCTGCTCTATCGAGAGTGGATCGACATCCCACGCAGGATTATTCGGAATATCGCTTAAGATCTCTTGCAGTCTAAAACCCTTGGTCTGACTTTCGCAAAAAAAGCCAAGCCCGATAAAACAAGCAGCAAACAAAGCAATTCTAATCATTATTTTTTTCATGAGGAGATGATTTTATCAGATTACAAGAAGCGAGAAAACCATTTTTCTGCAAAATTTGCCACGTCTTCCAAAGCTCCAGTCTCCTCAAAAAGATGAGTTGCTCCCGGAATCACCATCAAATCTTTTGTTGTTTTGATGAGATCGAGCGCCTCTTGATTGAGTTCTAAAACCTCTGGGTCATCTCCTCCGACAATCAGCAGTGTGGGCGCTACGACCTTAACGAGCGACTCTCCTGCGAGATCAGGCCTGCCTCCTCGGCTTACCACAGCATCGATGTCTCTTCTTTCGGCTGCAGCTACGAGTGCTGCGGCAGCCCCCGTACTTGCTCCAAAATATCCAATACTTAAGTCTTTGGTTTTAGGCTCTTTTCGCACCCAATCGGTGATCTGACTAAGTCTTTGAGCTAAAAAAGGAATTTTAAATCGCAACTCTCTTGTTTGATCATCGAGCGCTTCTTCCTCTTTCGTCAGAAGATCGATGAGAAGCGTCCCAAGACCACCCTCATCACGTAAATACTGTGCGACAGCTTTGTTACGACGACTCAGCCGGCTGCTTCCGCTCCCATGCGCAAAAATCACCAGGCCTGTGGCATCCTTCGGGATCACGAGATTCCCTGTTAAAGTAGCGTCCTTTAAAGGAATTTTTACCAAACCTTCATCCATATCCTCATCCTATCAGAATTTCTCCTTTTCAGGTAAAATATTGGCATGCAAAAAAAGAAAAAAGTTGTCATTGGGATGTCCGGAGGAGTCGACTCTTCGGTCTCTGCCCTCCTACTCAAACAGCAAGGCTATGAGGTGATCGGGCTGTTCATGCGAAATTGGGAAGATAAAGACGGCACCTGCACAGCCTCTCAAGATTACGACGATGTCGTCCGCGTCTGCAACACCATCGGCATTCCTTACTATACAATTAATTTTGCTGGGGAGTACATGGACACGGTCTTTTCTCATTTTATCCGAGAACTCAAACTCGGCTACACCCCTAATCCCGACATCCTCTGCAATCGTGAAATCAAATTTAAAGTCTTCTTTCAAAAAGCAATGGAGCTCGGAGCTGACTATCTCGCAACCGGCCATTATGCTCAAACCCAAGACGGCCAGCTTCTCAGGAGCGTCGACCAAGACAAAGATCAAACCTATTTCCTCTACACCCTCAAAAAAGAAATCTTAGAAAAAGTCCTCTTCCCCATCGGACATCTCAAAAAGACAGAGGTCCGCCAAATTGCCAAAGAACATGGCCTTTCCACTGCTGAGAAAAAAGATAGCACTGGTATCTGCTTCATCGGTGAAAGAAAGTTCCGAGACTTTATCAGCGAATATATCCCCTACCAAGAAGGCCGTTTTGAAACGCTTGCCGGCCAAGCTGTCGGCACCCACCAAGGAGCCGCTTTCTTCACCATCGGCCAACGCAAGGGACTTAAGATCGGAGGGCCAGGCGAGGCATGGTTTGTCGTCGATAAAGACATCAGCCGCAACGTCGTCTTTGTCGAACAAGGCGATGACCATCCCGCGCTCTATAAAACAACCCTAACCGCAACAGAAATCAGCTGGGTCAGCGGAGTCGCCCCACAAGCTCCCTTCCACTGCACATCTAAAATCCGTTACCGCCAAGTCGATCAAGAGTGCCTCATTGAAAAAATCGAAGATGACAAACTCTTTGTCTCCTTTCCTCTGCCTCAACGCGCGATCACCCCGCGCCAAGCCATCGTCTTCTACGACGGCGAAATCTGCCTCGGCGGCGCCCTCATCAGTCCTAGATAACATTTTTTAATATCCCATTTACACATAACGTGAAGTATATTTGTCGATTAACACCCTAATCATTGTCTGATAATTCGTGTGATATTTCGCAGCTTCGCTTTTAAAAAAATCAATGCTCGCCTTAGTTAAAGATATGGTGATTTTCTTTGTCTCTTCTTTTAAAACTAAGTCTTTTGGTTTGGGTAAAAAATCATCGACTATTTTAATTTTCCCAATAGGTCCCTTTGTATACTTAACTTTGTGCTTTTTCATAAATTTTCCTCCCTTTTCTCCAATAACCTGCACCAAAAATGCGTATTGTCCGACCTTTGTAGGTAAAACGAACCGTTATCACAGCTTCATCAACCTTGCCAAAACAATAGTAGCGCTTTTCGGTCTTTGAATGCTCAAGATCTTCGGCAATAATACGTTTCGGATCCAAAAATGCCTGCTGAGCAGTAAAAAATGAGATCCCATGTTTTGCTATGTTTATTTCATTTTTTCTAGGATCCCACTCAAAAACCGCTAAGTCCATGCGGCAATTTTATCAAAGATCCATATTTATCGCCATATATTCATACATATAAGCTTACATCATTTTTAGCTAGTTTATCCTCAAGCGCAGAAAAACCCGGTCATTTATGCTCGGGGTTTTCTGCGCTTGAGGATAAAACCCTTCCACATCTACAATTTCAACATGGATTTACAAGAACTGAGTCAAATCGTCTCCCGAGGTGAAGATGGCTCTCATCAATTTAAGGAAGATATTCACAATGTAGATTCTCTTGCTGCAGAGATGGTCGCCTTTTCAAACTACCGCGGCGGACAAATTTTTATAGGTGTCACCGACCTAAAAATTTTGAAGGGTCTTTCAAGTGACGATGTACAAAGAATTAATCAACTGATTAGCAATGCAGCAAGTCAACATGTTCGAAGCCCCATTATCGTGCAGACAGAAAATATTTCCGTAGGAACACGCCGTATTGTGATCGTACTTACAATTTCTGAGGGTTCTGATAAACCGTATTTCGATCAAAATGGAGTGATTTGGCTCAAAAGCGGAGCTGATAAAAGGCGCATTAAATCCAAAGAAGAGCTTCGCCGTATATTCCAAGAAAATGGCGATTTGTACGCTGATGAAGCTCGCGTACGTGTTGGCATTGAAGCTTTAGATTTAGGTCTATTTTCGGGTTTTTTTAAGAAGTTCTACAATTCTGCCCTCCCTGAATCGATACCTGCCCAACTTCAACTCCTTGAGAACATGAATTTAGCAAAAGGAGACCGACTGACCCTTGCTGGACTTCTTCTTTTTGGAAAGGAGCCTCAACTGCATAAACCGCTTTTCATCATTAAGGCAATCTCTTTTGCGGGCCATAAAATTGCAAACACTTATCTCGATAGCGAAGATTTTGAAGGACCGATCGTCAAGGTTTTTCAGGGAGCGCTTGCTTTTATCATGCGCAATCTCAGAAAAGTGCAAAACCAGAAAAGCGTCAACAGTATAGGAGACCCTGAAATCCCCTCTCTTGTCTTTGAAGAGCTCTTAGTCAATGCTCTCATCCATCGTGATTATCATATCATGGCCTCTATTCGGCTTTTTGTTTTTTCCGATCGGATTGAGATCATCAGTCCTGGACATCTTCCAAATCATCTGACCGTTGAGAAAATCCTCTCCGGAACCTCGATTGCACGTAACCCCATTCTAATCTCCTTTATTGCCAAAGGAATTCTACCCTACCGCGGGCTCGGCAGTGGCATACGAAGAGCTTTAGAGGGTTGGCCTCAGATTCAATTTGTCGATGATCGTGATGGATGCACTTTCAAAACTATTATCCAAAGAGTTGACGTTGAAAACGCTGTCTCAAAATTACTGCAACAGCACTCACATGACCCTGTAAATGACCCTGTAAATGACCCTGTAAATGACCTCTTATCAGAGATTGAAATCCAGATTCTCAAGCTGATAGTCAAAAATCCTAAACTTTCCTATGAGAACATTGCTATCAATTTAGAAAAAAGCCGAGCAACAATAAGAAGACATATTCAGCAACTGAAATTTCGAAAAATCCTCCAAAGAATAGGATCCGATAAAAAGGGTTATTGGGAAGTCAAAGTGGAATAGCTAAGCGCTTGCTTTTCTGGCAATCGATAATTTGTGGTTTTTTACCAAAGAAAAAGAACTCGCGTTAGAGATCTAACGCGAGTTGGCAAAGCTTAACCGTTTCTCAGTTTGCTATGCTTACTTCCGTATCCGAAGTAGAAGAGACAGCCGAGTCCGATAAAGAAAATAAAGAGCAGCCAGGTCACGCCGGGCATCAAGAACATTTGGAATAAACACGCTAGGGTTCCAACGAGTGGAATCCAAGGTGTAAATGGTGTCTTGAAAGGTCTATGCAGTGTTGGCTGAGTAAATCTCAGGACCAGCACTCCAAAGCAGACCATGCCGAACACAAAGAGCGCTCCCATAGACGTTAGCGGTCCTAGGATATTGAGCGGGAAGAATCCTGCTAATAACATACCAACGGCTGCCAAGATCCAGGTTGTATTGAACGGTGTCCGGTAGACAGGATGGGTTTTGCCAAAGACAGCAGGAACCAATCCATCGTGAGCCATCGTATAGAAAATTCTTGCTTGACCAGTCATCATGACGAGAATCACGGAAGTGAGTCCTGCTAAGATGGCAAACTTAACGATATAGCGGAGCCAGGCAAAGCTAGGTCCGAAGGCATTAATCGCAACCCCGACGGGATCCGGAACACCCAAGGTGCTATAGGGGGTTACACCTGTCATGACGAAAGCAAAAGCAATGTAGACAATCGTACAGATCACGAGCGATCCGATCATACCGACTGGCATATCCCTTTGGGGATTTTTAGCTTCTTGGGCTAGTGTTGCAACAGCATCGAAGCCAAGGAAGGCAAAGAAGGCTATGCCTGATCCTCGGAGAACACCGCTCCAGCCAAACTCGCCAAAAGCACCGAGATTGGTCGGAATAAACGGGGTGAGGTTTTCAGCTTTGATATAAGCAATTCCAAAACCGATGAACAAGACAATCACGCCAAGCTTCATGATCACAAGAAGATCGTTCAAGAAAGCAGCTGTTTGGATGCCTCGGCTGATGAGCCAAGCAAGCAGAGCAATGATCACCATCGCAGGGAGGTTGAAATAAGCTCCTGTCGCTGCCCAACCCGTTTCAGGGGTATAGACAAAGGGAGAATTTGAAAATGCCGCTGAGAGAGGTATACCAAAATCGGTCAACAAGCTATTGAGATAGCCTGACCATCCGGCCGAGACCGTACAAAATGAAAACATGTACTCGATCGTCAGAGCGGTCCCCATGATCCAGGCAAAGAACTCCCCGATAGCTACGAAGGCATACGTATAGGCTGATCCAGCGATAGGGATCAGAGAAGCGAACTCAGCATAGCAAAGCGCTGCAAACGTACAGATGACGGCAGCGATAATAAACGAAATGATGATGGCAGGTCCGGAATAGTGAGCTGCGACATCTCCCGTAATAATAAACAGTCCAGCTCCAATAATAGCGCCAATTCCCATAGCGATCAGGTTCATGGGACCCAAAGTCCTTTTTAAACCGTGTTTGTTATCGGCTGCTTCCTTGAGAAGACCGCCGATTGATTTTTTTGCAAATAGTCCTTTTTTCATTTTAACTCTACTTTAGGTTTGATGACGGATTTTAGCTTCCCATTCCTTGATGTAGGCCAAGAGTGCATCGGTGCTTGGCTTAACTGCGAGGAATTCGAGAGATTCAGGCTGGCTTGTTAGATGTGCCAGCTTGGAGAGGAGATGCAGATGGGTCTTGTCGGACGCCGAGAATAGGAAAAAGAGCGTGTGGACAGGCTGACCATCTAAAGCATCATAATCGATAGGCTTTTCTGGAAACACTGTGATGATCGCATCAGAACCTGGATGTTCTAAAACAATATCTCGAGGATGCGGTACGGCTATCCCTGAATTCAAAGCTGTTGACATGAGTTCTTCTCTATCGATGAGAAGCTCTGACATCAGATCGGCATCGAGTCCTAAACGGGGTGCAGCTTTTTGCATCACAGTTTTGATCAATTGAATTTTATTTTTAGCGGGGATACCGCCTAGAACTCCCCCTTTATGCATCGCCCGGTAGAGACTAAATTGTTGTGTTCCTCCACGCTGCGGTTGAGGCTGCTCTTCAACAACAGGATAGATCTGTTTTTCTTCAAAAGGAGAAAAACCGTCTTTGCCTAAATTGAGCTTGCATTTCATCATCCAATCTTCGATCTCACCTCGGCTAAAGCGGTATTGGTGGTTGAGTTGATAGGCAGGAATTTTCCCATCTTTTAACCAACGGCGAACCGTCGTTTCGGAGACATTGAGAAGTTCAGCAACATCTTTAATTTTCAAATCCATAGATTAACATCCTTTGAATAGATCAATGACTTGTTTTGCCGATGTCGCTTTTAATAGCGCTTTTCGACGTTCGTGTTCTTTAATGGCCATCGTCAATCTAGACAAAATTTTTAAATACTCTGTTTGTCTATTATCAGGCCCCCCGATCATAAAAATCAAATGAACTTGTGAGCCATCGAGAGAATTCCACTCGATACCGCGGCCGCCTTGGATCCCAATGGCAATGAAAAACTCTTCATATCCCCCGAGTTTTGCATGGGGAATTGCAACACCCAGACCAATCCCGGTCGAGACAATTTTTTCCCTGTCCAATATAGCTTTATGAAAAGCTGGCTTGTCTTTTAATTTATGCGCAACATCGAGCGCTTCGATCAGAGAGTCTATGGCGTCCGCTTGAGTCTGAACGTCTAAAAAGACTACCAACCTATCATCTAAATATTCAGTGAGGGACATAGGCCCGTCCTTTTTGAAAAATTGACGTAGGAATCGAAGAAGATTCTTAGGATCGAAAAGTCCCTTGAATCCCCTTTTTCGACCATTGAAGTTCCAGCTTTCTTGGACGACAGTCATGGCTATTCCTTTTGGGTCTACCTTTTAAAATAGACCCTTCTTTTCGCAAGTCTATCCAAAACTAGCCATTTTTAGCATCTAAGAAATTTTTTATGATAAGAGAAGATCAGGAAAATAGGTTTCCATGACCCATTTTTTTAGAGTGTAGCTCTTTTTGAAGTAATCAGTCCGCGCTGTCAGCCCATCAAGGATCTGGTTCGTACCCGTTTTAGAAAGCATTTGCTCAAGAACTGTCTTTTTTTCTGCCAATGACTCTTTCTTTTCCCAACGGCCTTTCTCTATCAGTGAAGCAATCTGAGTATGGAAGGTAAAGCCCAAGTTCTCGATTTCGGACTGAACTTCCTCTTTTTTGAAGAGAGCTTGATTTAGCACCTTGCCAATCTCATAATAGTGGTTTTTACTGAAGATGCAGCTAACAGAGTCTTTCTCTTCATACAAATACCTAGCATTATTCGCATAGGTTTCCCATGAAGGCCCAAATCCTAAAAGATAAGACAAGAATTGATCCGCATCCCTTTGACCTTGTGCAGAAAAACAATCTGCGACGGCTTGCGTTAACGTGACTTCACGAGAAAGATTCAAAAATTCACGAGGATCAAAAGAAGGACAAGGGCTCTCGTTGACGAAATAGACTGGACCTTCAGTTACCCTAAAACCAAAACCGAACTCATCAGCTAAATCTTTCAGAATGGAAAACAATTCGTCTTCTGGCTTTGTCTCTATAGCTAAAGCTGGTTTAATCCCCAGAAGAACAAAAAGCGCTCCCATCGCATAAATCGTTGATTTCTTCTGGCGAATATACTCTACTAACCGCTGAGTATTGGAACTCTTCAACTCGATCAGCAACTTGATTCTTTCTTTTTCTAATGTAAGATCTCCAGCATAGATACACTCTTCTTCTCGTAGATTTTCTACATCGCAAAGATCCAAAATCTTGTCCTTGGGCAAGGAGATCTTTTGGTCATGCTTATGAAGCACAGCATCCTTTTTGTTGATTGGCGCGCATAGATGCACGAGACTTTTTTGGTTAGCTAATTGAGCCTGCATCAGTCGCCTAAGATTTTCTTTGTCCTGATCCTCAGGTTTTGTCCCTTTTGGAGGCTGAGTTCCACGCCAGCATCTGGAAAAAAGAGTCTTGATTAAAAAATATCCCAATAAAAAGACCGTCGCAATAATAATGACCCGCCCGACTAAATCTCTGACACCTTCTACTGGAGCTAGAGGATTCCAAAGCGATCTGCTCGCAATAGCAGGATACTGCGAGGAAAAAATCAGTGGGGTTTCTGGTACAGAAACTTTTGATGTAGCGCTCTCTATAGCTGTCATAGACAGCTATTATAACCAATTAATTATATCTTAACACTAATTAAAATATTTACTTAATGGGTTCCTGTATGTCCAAAACCACCCTCGCCTCGAGCTGTCGTAGCTAGGGTTTCTTCAGGTAGAAACTCGGCCCGATGGACGGGAGCGATGACGATCTGAGCGATCCGCATCCCATCTGAAACAGTAAACGGCTGCTGACTATGATTAATAAGAATGACGCCCAGTTCCCCTCGATAGTCAGAATCGATGGTTCCAGGTGAATTTAGAACTGTGATCCCATTTTTAAAGGCAAGGCCGCTTCTAGGCCGGACTTGGATTTCAAATCCTTCCGGAATGGCAAATTTCAATCCTGTCGGAATTAAAGCGCTCCCCCCCGGCTGTAAAATCACATCTTGGGTCAAATGAGCGCGCACATCTGCACCGGCTGCTTGGTCTGAGGCATAAAGAGGCAAATGAGCCCCTTCAGCAATAATCGTGGGAACGGGAATATTTTTTGACATAGCCTATCCTTTTTAGGATAGGTATAGCAAATTACTTAATTGTTTCGGAAACGAGTTCTTGTTCAGAGAGAGCTAAAAGCTGCTTTAATTTCTGAGGAAGCTTGCCCATCGATTTTGCATCAAGGGAAAGCGAATAATTTCTCTTATTTCCAACGAAGAAGCTGATCAACGAACTCAGCTTGTCTTTGAGGTCGTGACGTTTAACGATGCAATCTACCATCCCTTTTTCAACAAGGAATTCAGATTTTTGAGCTTTAGGAGGAAGTTTTTGACCGATGGTTTGTTCGACAACTCTAGGTCCTGCAAAACCAATCAGAGCATCAGGCTCTGCGATGATGACATCTCCTAAAGAAGCAAAAGAAGCGGTGACTCCACCTGTGGTAGGATTGGTCAGAACTGAAATATAAGGAAGACCTTTTTCGCTGAGCTTTGCAAGTGCTGCAGATGTTTTGGCCATTTGCATGAGAGAGAGAACCGATTCTTGCATTCTAGCACCGCCAGACGCTGAAACAATCACTACAGGAAGAGAATGTTCAATCGCATACTCGATCATGGAAGTGAGTCTTTCACCAACAACAGAACCCATCGATCCTGCCATAAAGCTAAAATCTAATACGCAAAGAGCAACGGTCACGTTGTTAATCTCGCAGCTGCCAACGATAGCCGCTTCATCGCGCCCTGATTTTTCAGCTTTTTTGATCCGGTCTTTATAGGCTTCCGTATCGACGAAATTTAAAGGGTCTGATGGTTTAAACTGAGTAAACATCTCGATAAAGGAATCTTTATCGGCCAATAGCTGGACTCTCTGAAGACCTGTTAAACGGTAGTGGTGATCGCACTTAGGACAGCAGTGTTTATTTTCCTGCAGCTCATTGGCATGGATCATCTCGTTGCACTGGGTGCATTTAACCCATCCGCTAAAACCGTCCTTTTTTGAGCTTTGGACGCTGATCTTAGGCTTCTGTCTTGAAAAAAGTCCCATGTGGCCCTATGTTAAAATTGTTATAAGTATATCAGATTAAGCAATAAATCTCTACCTATCGGGCTTTTAAAAATCTTTCTTCTACATTATGCCAATTAACTATTTTCCAGATATTTTTTACATAGTCTGCACGGACATTCTTATATTGCAGATAATAGGCATGCTCCCAAACATCGATTCCAAGGAGTGGAACATATCCTTGTGTGCTTAAAGGATCTTGATTTGAGCAAGTCGCGATGACAAGTTCTGATTTGGATTTGTCATACCCCAGCCAGCCCCACCCAGAACCTTGAATTCCGACTGCTTTAGCACTCAATTTTTCAATTAATGTTTCTATAGATCCAAAATTTTTATTGATAGCAGCCGCGAGTTCTCCTTTAGGAGCCTCTCCCCCGCCCTTGCTTGTAGGAGCTAGATTGGTCCAGAAAATCGAGTGGTTGACATGCCCTCCGCCATTGAATTTGATCGCTGATTCGAGAGCGATCATCTCGGCGATGTCGTTTTTCTGCTCAGCCGCATGGTATTTTTCTAAGGCTGCATTGAGGTTATTAACGTATGCCTGATGGTGCTTCGTATAGTGGAGCTCCATGATCTGCCCTGAAATCACAGGTTCTAAAGCACTAAAATCGTAAGGCATTGGGGGCAATTCGTACTTGGTCATGAGTTAACTCCTTTTTGCCTAGATCATACAAACCCATAGCTTAAGAGACCATTAAAAATTTATGAACTCACAGCCTTTTGGGTCAGCATTTTTAAATGCCTAACCTTTTCAAAACTCTCGTTAAATTAATTTTACACATATTCAGCAATCGGTGTTGAATATATAATGTGTTTTCCGACGGAGATTGATGATGTCATTATACATTAAAAATGTCCTTGACGCACCTTACGAAAGCCCCAAGACATATAGAAACTTGCTCGACTTTTTAAACCAAGCAACTACTGATATTTCTTTTTGGGGAACTCGTCACATAGCTGTTCCTTCTTATCTAGGAGCATATTCTATTGACGATCTTATGGAACGTGTAGACAGACTCGTCACAGAAAATCGTGAATTTAATTTAGAAGAACGATCAATAGGCATTGAATTAGTTAATCGAATAAACTCATTAGATAATGAAAGCTTGCAGAAATTATCTTCTAAATGGGTTTGGACAAGACTGTTTGTTTATTTTAGAGAAAAAGGATTATCCTGCGTAAGAGATATCGGTGAGTATTACAATGCAAATTTTGCTGAATATTACACTCGCGATCAGTACAAAAATTCTTTTGGAAAATACCCAGACACAGAACCTTATTTGAAAGCTTCTTTGCCTGGGATAGCTATAAGCACAGATTGTTTTGGAATATTCCAAGCAATAAAAAATTATTCGGGAACTCCTTCGCTTTGGAAAGCGCCCAGAAAAACTTAGACAAAGGACATTAAATGAGCATTAAACCTCTTACAAATAACTCTTCTAATCAACCGTATTCTTCAACAAACCTTAAAGACAACCCTAATGATGAAGTTGCTCTTCAAACAGGTTTGGTTTTTGAAATGAATATTAAGAGCAAATTTAACTCAGAAATCGAAGTGAATCAAAAAATGTGGGCTGTCACTCTAGTTGTTGACAACACTAATTCTTATATCACAACCTTTCATACGAGAATAGTCTTCGAAGGAATCAAAGAAGACATAGGGCCATTTTTTCAGATTGCTCACCTTCAAGGCCCAAAAACATGGAGAAATCCTCAGGAAATCTCCAATTGTTGGTTTGGGTGGAGCAAATCTGGGAAAGTGCAGCCTGGAAGAATGATCCCCTTATCAGAAAAGACCTTGGATATCAGTGCTTATAGAAGCAAAACAAATACATGGTTAAAGTCGCGAAAAAAAAGTTGAATTGATGATACAAAGCATTATAAAAGAATCAGAAGACAAACAACCTGTTCCATTTAGCTTTTTTGGTAAAAATTCAATGCTTACAAAAGAAATGGAATTTTTTACTACCGATCACCCAGAATTATTGAAAATGCAGGAGGAAAGCCCTGCGCATTTTGTAGATCTTTGTCAATTGCATGACAACCAACACCGTGCAATTAATTCCCTTTACATGCATTATACTTCCTGCTGGAATAATCGATATCACAACAATCCATTAGAATTCAGTTCTCTTGATTTCAGTTCTCTTTTCTCCTCCAAATGGGGCCTAAATGATGTTCATTTCATATGTCATCAAGTTGATTCTGACATAAATTCTTATCCCAGCCTTTCCCTGATACCCATGCGAAGATTTTTTATGTCCCAAACATATGATTGGATGTGTAATAAAATTAGATTAGTTGCGGGACGTTTACCAGTTGGAGAATGTTTTTTACCGGATATAGGAAGCGTCATATTATCTACTGCTTTAGTGCCTCTTGACATTGCTTCACATTTTATTGACAAATCACGCGAAGATAAAGAGCTACTTCAAATCAGGGATTATAAAGTGGAGCTTTTATTAATCCACATGCACGTTAAAAAAATAACCAAAATTGCTAATAGTTGTTTTACTTGGGCAAAAGAAAAACTCGAGCTTATTGATGTTGAAATGCCTGAATGCGGTTTAGATAAATTTATTTCTGTTTCAACTTTATATGCTAATCAGCTAATAAGCCCTTCCGATAAGTTGGAAGAATTAGATGAGTTTCACTCGCATTTGCAGTAACAGATAGTTCAGAGATAATTTCTAATTTAGAGATGACCTCTCAGCTCTTCTTCGGTGATAGGGCCAATGCAGGTTAGCTTTTTATTGGAAGGGATTGAGCCGAAAGCGGCAATGAAACCTTTGACGGTGGAAGGGCTAGTGAAAATGATCTCATCGATCTTAGAAAAGTCTGGAGAAGGTTCCGGTTTTTGAAAGACAGTTTCATAAAGATCGCAGATCTGATGTCGGACTCCCCTACCGATCATATAGTTTTCTAGTTTTTTACGAGCTAGCGTAGATCTGGGATAAAAAATATACGCATCGTGAAGGTCTTGTGTTTTCAGCAGTTCAATGATCCCTTCTTGTGATTCATCTTGTGCAATCAGGTGAGGAGCAAATCCTTCTTGAGCAAGCTTTGCGGCTGTGCTTTTTCCGATAGCAATGATCTGCTTGTCCTTCAATAACGCTTTGTCTTTGAGCTGAGATAAAAAGATCTGAGCTGCATTTTTGCTGGTGATCAGAATATGGGTGAAATCAGCAAAATCTTCCCAGATGTGAGAAGGAATTTCCATAGGAATCGCTTTGATGATGGGATAATGGACGAGATCTTTCATACACAAACAACTTGAAGCATCGATTTTTGACTGCGTCGGGTTTGTCTCATAATTTTTGCTCTCACTCGCGCCTTGTCTATCGACAATGGTCGCTCGCTCCGAACAACAATTCTGAGGACCCTCCTTGTCAAATTCCCGATTCTTCAAGTTGCTTGTGTATAACTCGCAATTTTCAGGATCTGTTCCAAGGTATAGCTTCATCCCTTTTATATAATCAAACAGAGTGATGAATGCATCCAAAAAATCTTAAGCAAACATTGAACCAATTGACTCTAAATCAGTTAAGACTTAACCCCCCTTAGGGATCTAGCATGGGTTGCAAAGTAAATCAATAATAGGATATCATGAACTTTAACCGCTCGAATCGAGCATTTTAATCTCTCGTTCCAAGGAGTAAAAAAATGGATATTAACTTATTAAGTTTAGAAGAAGCTTTGCAGATTCTCGGCCAATTATTGGCAGATCGGGATCATCATTATGAAATTGTCGCAATTGGAGGTGGGAGTTTGCTTCTTCTCGGGCAGATCGAACGACCTACTCGTGATTTAGATCTGGTGGCACTCGTAGAAAAAGGCCAACTTGTCTCAGCGAATCCCTTACCGAAAGCCTTAATTCAGGCTGCAAAAGAAGTTGGGAAAGCCCTCGAATTAGACACCGATTGGCTGAATATTGGCCCTGCCTCCCTTTTAGAAATGGGATTACCTCTCGGTTTTATGGATCGCATGCATACGCGTAGCTACAAGGGTCTGACTATCCACCTGGCTGATCGATTTGACCAAATTTGCTTTAAACTCTATGCAAGTGTTGATCAGGGACCAGAGAGCAAACATTTTGCTGATCTTATCCATTTAAAACCTTCAGCTGATGAGCTTAAGAAAGCCAAAAGCTGGTGCATCACTCATGATGTATCAGAAGCTTTTGAAGCAGAAATAAATCGTGTGCTGGAGACTATCAATGTCTCCTCTTAAAGAGTTGGACAAGTTCCTTCTTGATCTTGCTTGGAGTCTATGGACAGAATTGGGGGTAGCAGGAGTTATACGCAAACACCAAAGGTGTTTGATCACGCTCGAAGAACTCATCGTGCTGACTGTTGCTATGGACAAAATCGATCCCCGTCTCCGCGATGAATCGTTGGATTGGTGCATGCAATACCATCATTTCATTTCCATCAGCCGTTTAAAGTTAATCATAAAAAGTTTTGGAAGCTCCATTGAAGAACATTTTTCAAGCTATGCTGCCACACTGAATGCAGTCGCTAACACGCACTGGCCGCTTTTTACAGATTCATCCCCCCTTAAATTTGCTGCCAGTCGTAAATCTTGTTTACGTCCTCTTGAATCTCCTGCTTTGATCAATATTCGAGCTCGCTCTCTATTTGGCACAGGAGCCCGTGCAGATCTTGTCACCTTCTTCGTCACTCACGCAAAAGGGGATTTCTCTGCTTCAGACATGACTGAAATAGGATACTCGAAGAGAAATCTCGCTGAGATTCTCGAAGAGTTTGCTCTCACAGGACTTTTTGAGAAGTTTCCACTTAGAAACCAGCAGCGGTATCGGTTGGCTAAAAACGATTACCTCATCCGGGCATTAGGTCCACTTCCTGATTATGCTCCCTCATGGCGGGCAATTTTAGAAGTTGTATTGTCGCTTCGCATGTGCATCAAACGCACTGAAAATAGCTCGGAGAGTACGAAGGTTGTTGAAATCCGCAATCTCTTGCAAACCCAGGAAAAAAATCTGCAGAAATTAAACCTTAAACCTCCTCCTTTGCAAACCCATTTTCAGGCCTATTTAGATTCAGTTTATACATGGCTTCTTGAAGTAGCGCGGAAAATTTCCGAAGGCAACCTTTCAGACATTTAAACATCTGAAAAGTTGCTGCATTTCATGGTCAGTGGAAAGAGCGATCACTGCAAGCCGGCCTTGCATTGGCGCTGTATCGCCAGGAATCGGCATGCGCTTTCGGTTCATCAATCCTAAACGGATCAGAGCAGCTTCTGCCATGACGACTCCATCGACTTCTCCACGATCTAGAATTGCAAGCCTTTCTTCAATTGTTCCTCGGATGTCAGCAAAACGAAGTCCTTTTTTCCACTCCCGAAGATTTTGCTCCCGACGATGCGAGGAAGTTGCGATAATTGCATTTGGAGAAAGCTCTTGGTTGTAGATTAAAACATCGGAAGGGTCGACGCCTTTCGTAAGGGCGATGATTTTGAGGCCGGGGGCTAAAGGTTCTGGAAGGTCTTTAGCGGAATGGATCGAAATCCGGAACTCTCCCTTGAGCTGCAATTGATCGACTTCACGAGTGAAGAAATCGGTTTTATCGAGATCGCGAAGAGATGTTTTTTTGTCTTTGTCCCCCATTGTTGTGATCCAGGTGGGCTTAAATTTGACGTGCGGATGGTGCTTAAGAAGTTCCTGGTGGACTTCCCAGACCTGAGCTTGGGAAAGCTTTGATCCGCGGGCGCCAACAGCGATTTCAAAGAAGTTCGCGGATGGCATCTTCAACTCGCTCGACTCCGATCAAAGCAATACCTTTGATCGAAAGTCCTTTAAGGTTTCTTTTTGGGAGCACACACCGTGTGAATCCCATATGAATCGCTTCTTTCAAGCGCAGTTCAACGCGGCCGACGCTGCGAACTTCTCCTCCAAGGCCGACTTCTCCGATGACAGCGGTGTCAGAATCGATCGATCGGTTGGCAAAAGAAGAGGCGATTGCCATGATAATACCTAGATCGATGGCAGGCTCTAAGATTTTGATACCGCCGGTGACAGCGACATAGACATCATTGCGGTAAAGCGTGTAGCCCATCCGTTTTTCTAAGACAGCAAGGAGAAGCGCAAGACGATTCGGATCAATTCCTGTAGAGCGGCGAGCTGGCGTGACAAAAGCGGTTGCGGCAACAAGGGCTTGAATTTCGACGAGCAAAGGACGGCTGCCTTCGACAGTCGGAACGATGACAGACCCGGGAGATTCTTTCACGCGCTCTTCTAAGAAGGCTTGAGAAGGATTTTCGACTTCTTTAAGTCCTTCGTTTTGCATTTGGAAAAGAACGATATCATCCGTCGGTCCAAAACGGTTTTTCACTGCTCGTAGAATACGATAGCCGTGCTGGCGGTCTCCTTCGAATTCAAGAACTGTGTCGACGATGTGCTCTAAGACACGAGGACCTGCAATCTCACCTGATTTTGTGACATGCCCAATGAGAAAAGTAGAAATGCTGAGCTTTTTTGCCAGGTGCATGAAAGACGTGGCAAGTTCTCTGACTTGCGTGACAGAGCCTGGAGCAGAAGGAATTTCGCTTTTGTAGAGGATTTGGACAGAGTCGATGATGAGGACGTGCGGTCCCAGTTTTTCAACATGAGATTGGATCTGCTCGAAATTTGTTTCGCTGTAGAAATAGAGGCTTTGTGAAACAATTTTCAAACGTTTGGCTCGAAGCGCGGTTTGATCGACTGATTCTTCTCCGCAAACATAGAGAACAGTGAGGCCAATCTCGGCTAAATTAAAGGCAAGATGAAGCATGAGTGTCGATTTACCGATGCCGGGATCTCCTGCAATGAGACTGAGCGATCCAACGACAAGCCCTCCACCAAAAAGACGGTCGCACTGAGAAAGCCCTGTAGGATAACGTTTCGATTCTTGGCTTTGCACTTGATCAAGACGAACAGGTTGCGTTTGAGAAGGAGCGGTGTATCTTTCGACGGTTTTGATTTCGGTTTCTTGAACAAAGGTGTTCCACTTTTGGCAGGCTGAGCAGCTTCCGGCCCACTTGTTTTGCCGATGCCCGCACTCCTGGCAGTTCCAAAAAAATTTGGTTTTACCCATTCGCAAGTTTTCCTATCGAATCTTGAGCGGCGGCTTGTTCCGCCTCTTTTTTAGAAGATCCAGTTCCTCTTCCTGCTTCTTCGTCATTAAGAAAGGCAGCGACAAGAAATATCTTGCTGTGGTCGGGGCCTGTTTCACTGATCACTTTATAAACAGGAGGGGTTTGGTATTTTTTTTGAGAATAATCTTGGAGCTCGGCTTTCCAGTTGCGGGCAGGATGCTCTAAGATCGCTTGTATTTCTTTTTCAAAATGCATCCAAAATAGTCTTTTGACTTCAGCGATGCCGCCATCGAGATAAATGGCACCAAGAAGGGCTTCAAAAAGATCGGCAAGGATGGTTTCACGGCCGCGGCCTTCATTCATTCTCTCCCCTTTTCCAAGGAGGACGAAGGGACCAAGTCCTAGTTTGAATAAAAATTTTGCACAGCTGCTCGCTTCGACAAGGTGGGCTCTTAAGCGAGAAAGCTCCCCTTCAGCTTGGGTCGGTAAGTGATGGTAGAGGTAGTCAGAGATCAAAAGACCTAGGACAGAGTCTCCTAAAAACTCAAGACGTTCATTATGTTCTTGGGTCTGCCCCCGGTGCTCGTTATAATAAGATCGATGGATGAAGGCCTGTTCAAGTAATTTTTTGTTTTTAAATTGGTATCCAAGGCGGTCTTCCACCTCAGAAAGCTGGGGACTTAAATCTTTCATAGGATATGATGATATCTCAATGGTACAATTAAATACGCATTTTAAAAAGCTAAAAAGGGAGTATGTCTTTCCGATCATCGAGAAAAAACTCGCTGAGGCTCGTGAAAAACATCCCCATCTTTCCGTTGTTAATCTCGGCATCGGCGATATCGCTCTTCCGCTTGTCCCCTCTGTCGCTCAAGCGATCTTTGATGCGACTCAAGAGATGACCACAAAGCCCGGCATGCGCGGATATGGCCCAAGCGAAGGGTATTCTTTTTTAAAAGAGGCGATCTGCCAGGTCAGTTATGCAGGATTGAGTATCAGCCCGGATGAAATTTTTATCTCCGAAGGAACCAATGGCGATTCAACGAACATCCAAGAGCTTTTCAGTTCCAAATGCAAAATCGGCATTCCCGATCCAACTTACCCGGCTTATTTAGACAGCGCGATCATCGGTGGACGTCTTTCTAAAGTTGTGCTTCTTCCCTGCCTCGAGAAAAATGGATTTTGCCCAATACCGCCAGAAGAGCACCTCGATGTGATTTATCTCTGCTCGCCAAATAATCCAACAGGCGTTGCCATGACAAGGGTCCAGCTCAAAGCTTGGATAGACTATGCCAGAAAAGAAAACGCCATCATTTTGCTGGATAATGCGTATGAAGCTTTTGTCACCTCTGCAGATGTTCCACGTTCGATCTATGAAATCGAAGGAGCCAAAGAAGTTGCCATTGAGTTTAGAAGCTTTTCAAAATCTTCAGGATTTACGGGTTTGCGATGTGCGTATACGGTGGTTCCAAAAGCAATCGAAAACGGTCAGATGAATAAACTATGGCTCAAAAGACAATCAATCAAATATAACGGCGTCTCTTATCCGATCCAAAGAGCAGCAGAAGCCTCTCTTTCTCCCCAAGGATTGAAAGAAACCAAGATCCAAGTTGAGCAATATCTACAACAAGGAAAGATCTTAAGCACCGGGTTAAATAAGCTAGGATTTTCTTGCGTCGGAGGCAGTGATGCTCCCTATATCTGGTGGAAAGTTCCTTCAGGAAAAACCTCTTGGGAATTTTTTGATGAAATCCTAGAAAAATGCCATCTGATCTCGATTCCAGGAAGAGGGTTCGGTCACCATGGTGAAGGCTACATTCGCCTTTCGACTTTTACAACACAAGCTGAGTTAGCACTGGAAAGATTATGCGCTTTAAAATAACGGGAGATCACAGAAAAGTTTTAGAAAAACAGAAATTCATCGAATTCGAAGATGTCTTTACTTTGGAAGAGATTGAAAAAGTCTCCTCGCATGTCGATCAAGTTTTGGGTAAAAGAGCTAAGCAGCTGATCGATACACAGTCAGCTGAGCAGCTCTATCATGAAGGAAGAGATCTTTGGCGCGATGATCCTGTCTTAGAGAATTTCATCTGCAATCGCGGACTTGCTCAGCTCACCGCTCAGCTTTTCCAGCAAAGCACCTTATATTTGGCTTTTGATCAAGCTCTCCGAACAACACTCCGTCCGGGATACCCAGAAGCAGACACCGCTACCTTACAGGAAAAAAGCTGCATCCAGCCTTTAGTCGGAGCCGTTTTAATCAGGTTATCAGGTGAATCTAATCCGCTTTCGATGCTGCCTAAAAAAAGAGAGAATGCGGTTTTGATCGCACCTAACTTAATTATGCCTTGGGAGATTTTCTTCCAAGAACCCAAATGCAGTTTTCTCATGATCGCCTATGCTCCGGCAAAAGCTCTTTATGTTTGTGAGAAAAATGATCCCAATCTCCACTTCTTAAAGAAGTTGGGCTATGGATTTGGCGACAATTTAAACACCAACTTTCATCCTCTCCTTTACAAATAATTATTTTTCCATAAACTGATCTCCTTATTTTGAGAGGTCGTTATGGATTTTGTTTCCCCGGTGGATGGACCATATGTCACAAATCAAGGCAAAAAATGCCTCGATTTTTCCTCTTGTGATTTCTTAGGATTAGCCCAGCATCCAGAGGTCAAAAAGGCAGCCATTAAATACACCCTTAAATACGGTGTTGGCATCCCTGTTTCTCCTCTAGGATCGGCTGCTCAGCAACAACTCGAAGGCAAACTCGCTCAATTTCTTGGAACAGAAGCCGCCATTTTATTTCCTTCAGTGGATGAAGCTCAAGAAATCTTAAAAAATCTCAAAGCAACCATTATCTCGACTGAAACACACGATATCCCTAAGAAGAAACCCGCCCTTCTTTGCATGGATGACAGTTTTATGATCGGAATCACAGGAGAAAATGGTTTTGGAACAGCAGCCCATCAATCTGGCTTTGACCTCATCACCGGATCTCTTTCTAACGGCGCTGGATGCAGTGGAGCCTTTATCGCAGGATCTAAAAAGCTCTTGAGTTCAATAAAAGCATCCCAACCCCTCAGTTTTCCCGCAATTGGAGCTCTCGATAGCGCCTTTAGCTTTATCCCTGAAATGGAGCAAGAGCGTGAAGTCTTAGCTAAAAATTGTCGGTGGCTGCAAAAGCTCATGAAAGATATGCCAGCGAAAATGCTCAAATCTCCGAAGGCTCTTCTCGAATTTAAATCTGCCAAAGAGGCAAACCAAGTCAGACAATTTCTTTCCGAGGATCAGATCTATTTAGCTCCAGCGGTTGGAAATATCCTCTACATCGCGATGACAGCTCTCCATACTCCGGATGATCTCGATCAGCTGACTGTTTCACTTAAAAAAATGTCTGAGACTGATTTAGCCCTGGCAATGCAGTCATTGACTCCAACCCCATAAAAGTAATTACCCACGAGCCTTAAGTTTGGGAATTTTTCTTTTCTGACAGCTTCAACGTCGTTCAGAATTTTTTCATGCCCCAATCTCAACTGAGGAAAAACCTTAGCCGCTCTGAGCACTAAAGAGACATCGGGATGGTCTTTGATCTTTAGATGGTTTTTTAAACCTTTTAAAGCCAAATCTCTTGCTTCTGCATCAGAAACATCATCTCTTTTTAGCATCACTGTCAGGCGTGTTTCATGCTCTGAGCGATTAAATTGCGTAAAGGCATTCGAATCAAAAACCACACCGAGCACATCATCGTTTTCTTTCGATGCAACCAAATAGCCAAATCCTTCTCGATGCAGGACATTTTTGTGATAGCCGACATGCACCATCGTCGTTCCATGGAGTGGAATTTGGAGAAGCTGAGGAAACAATAACCTTCCAATAATATGAGACGGAAGCGCACTGAAGATAAAATCTGCCTCATAGGTCCCTTTGGAAGTTGTCACTGTATTTTGCCCGATTGCAGTGACCTCCTCTCCATAATGGAATTGCACCGGTGTCATCTCTTCTAATTTTTTGATAAAGCTCTTCATCCCGCGTTGAAAACTAAATATGCGAGGTCCATTAAAACGCGGCGTTTTTAAAAGCCCTTTAATCACTGAGCCATGCTTTTCTTCTAGCGCTTTGAAGAGAGGAAATCCCAGCTTCATCGATATTTCGCTTGTACTGCCGCCATAGATCCCAGTGACCATGGGATCAAAAACATCTTGGGCCACCTGGGCATTAAAACGTCTGCAGGCAAAATCCCAGACCGATTCATCCTCAACCTTGGGTTTGACATAGAGATCGCGCAACACGCCTTTAATCAGCCCCCAAGAAAGGATAGGTGCCTTGCGGAGCCTGCCCTCGCGCCACACAAAACGGGCCTTGGCATCGGGATTGCACGGGATCATTTCCTTATCCATGCCGATTTCACGAGCAAGCTCTAGGAATTCTTTTGACTTCGATCCTCGGAAAACTCTAGGTCCTTTTTCAAAGAAAAATCCTGTCGAATTATCAGAATCGATCCAACCTCCTATCCTTTCGCTTTTCTCAATGAGCTGGATATCAAAAAGATCTTTCCGTCTAGCTAAATAATAGGCCAGTGTCAGTCCTGAAATACCGCCGCCCAAGATTAATATTCTCTTTTTATGCATACTGCTAGAAATTATGAGCCAGAAAGAAGAAATAGTGCAATTCTTAAAAAACCTCCGCGAGGAGATCATCTCTGCTTTTGAAACCCTTGAGCCGTATGCCCGATTTGAAAGAACTGCCTGGGACTACAAAACAGGCGGCGGCGGTGAAATCAGTTTAGTTCGCGGTTCAGTCTTTGAAAAAGCCGCTGTGAATTGGTCAGGGATTGCAGGGCCAAAATTCCCCATGGATGACGGGAGCGGCGCTTTTTTTGCCACTGGTGTCAGCCTTATTACTCACCTACATAATCCCCATGCACCTACCGTCCATATGAATGTCCGGTACATCGAAACAGAAAAGGGGCATTGGTTTGGAGGAGGGTATGATTTGACTCCGATGGGATTTCCGTATGAGGAAGATACCCAGCACTTTCACAATACTGCTCAAGAAGCTCTTGATCAATTTGACACTGAGCTCTATCCGAAACTCTCAGCATCTGCAAAAGAGTATTTTTTTATTCCCCATCGTCAAAAAGAGCGCGGTGTCGGAGGATTATTTTTTGATCATATGAACACGGGAGATTTTGAAAAAGATTTCACCCTATGGAAAGCGATCGCTCATAGTTTCCTTCCTGCGATTCTTCCCATCTATCGCCGCCGTATCAACCAACCGTTTACCCGCACTGATAAAGATAAACAGCTCGAGACTAGAGCGCACTACGTCGAGTTCAATCTCCTCTACGATCGAGGAACAAAATTTGGATTTCTCTCCGGAGGCAATCCCGAAGCGATCCTCTGCTCAATGCCTCCTCTTGTTAAATGGTAGCTTTGACAAAGTCAATAAGCCAGCGGACGTTGTCAACGGGAGTTTGCGGGACGATGCCATGCCCCAGGTTGAAGATAAATCCCCTCTTTCCTTTCATCGAGTCGAGGATGAATTTTGTTTTTTCTTGCAAAGCATCTAGCGGCCCTTGCAGAATCTCAGGATCGAGATTTCCCTGAATCGCAATGTGTGCAGGAACTTCCTTTCTTAGCTCATGCATCTCTCTTTCCCAATCAAACGCCAGCGCTGTCGGCTCTAGAGAGACAAGCTCTTTGATATACCGTGTCGATCCTCGGCAAAAAAGTGTGATAGGGATGCCTGTAGGTTTGATTGCATCAACGATCTTCTTCAAGTAAGGGAGCGCCAGCATCTGAAAATCCAAAGGTTCTAATTTTCCTGCCCATGAATCAAAGATCTGGATCGCATCAACACCAGCTTTGATTTGCATCTGGAGATATTCAATGGTTGCTGCAGTGATTTTCTCGAGCCATTCAGGAGTTGTTCTTCTCATGTATGTGGAGACGGTGTAAGGCCCTCCGCAAAATCCGATGAGAGGAACTTTCAGATCCAAGAGTTGGATGGTCTTGGCAACATAAGAAAGTGTCTCTTGAACATCTCTCGTAATCTCTTTCTCAGGTTCCTTTAGTCGAATTCCTTTCCCATCAGAAAAATCAAAGGCAAAACCAAAAACTTCAGCGATCACTAAAATATCTGAAAATAAGATCGCCGCATCCATGCCAAGGAGATCGATGGGGAGCTTGGTGATCTGAGCAGCAATCTCTGGAGTTCCAATGAGCTCGCGGAAAGAATGCTCCGCGCGGATAGCGCGGTACTCTGGAAGAAAACGGCCGGCCTGGCGGTGGAGCCAGATCGGCGGCCGATGGAGTGATTCACATTTAAGTGCTCTTAAGAGCAAGTCGTTCATGATAATAACCTGAGTTTGGGTTGATTTTATAGAGGATTGTCCCGGATTTCGAGGTGATTTTTAAAAATTTTTCGGGGCACTTATAGCCGAAAGGTGCCTATAGTGCCCGAAAAATCTTTAAAAAGCGCCCGAAAGCTGGGGCAAGACTCCATGAAAGCAACCCAACACTCAGGTTAATAGCTTAGCTAAAATCGCATGAACAGTGAAACCAAATTCTGCAGCAAGATCTGCTTGAGGAGCAGATTCTCCAAATGTTTCAATACTAATGGCAATGCCATCATGGCCGATCCACTGATGCCACCCAAAGCTAACGGCTGCTTCGATACTGACACGCTGACCGAGATTGCCTCCGACGACGGAGTTACGATAGGTTTCGTCTTGTTTCCAGAAAAGCTCCCAGCATGGCATCGAGACAACACGGACAGATTTACCTCGCTTTTCTAAAGCAGTTGCAACATCAAATGCTAAAGAAACTTCAGAGCCCGTGGCAAAAAGAGTAAAATCCGGCTGCTTTTTCTCTTTTTTGATGATGTAAGCGCCTCTTGCCATTCCTTGTGCATACGAGATTTGCGTTCCAGGAACATCGGGCAACGACTGTCTAGAAAGCACCAGAGCTGTTGGACCTTGGTATTTTAAAGCCGCAAGCCATGCCATTTTCACTTCGGCATTATCAGCAGGACGGATCACATGAAGATTCGGAATGGCGCGTAGAGCGGCTAGATGTTCGATCGGTTGGTGGGTCGGTCCATCTTCTCCAAGGAAAATCGAATCATGCGTAAACTGGTAGATTACTTGGATATGAGATAGCGATGCGAGCCGAATAGCGTTGCGCATATAGTCAGAGAATGTCAAAAATGTTCCAACATACGGAGTGATCATCTGAGTCTGAGCAAGGCCAGTGGCTGCCGCTGCCATTGCAAATTCACGAACGCCATATTTAATATTGCGCCCTTCGAAATGGCCAGCAGCAATGAGGGGAAATTTCTTCATCATGGTCATGTCAGAACCTGAAAGATCTGCTGATCCTCCATAGAGCTGCGGAAGCGTATTTCCAAGCACATCTAAGACGATCTGGGAAGAGGTTCGACTTGCAAGCGGAGATTTCATCTCGATAGCAGCTAGTTTTTGCTCTAGATCAGCAGGAAGCTCATGCTGAAGCATTTTATTAAAATCTTTAGCGAGTTCAGGACTCTCTGCGCTCCACTTTTTAAACGTCTCTTGCCAGGCTGCTTCAAGCTTGGCTCCGTCTTCAATTTTTTCTTTGAAAAAATCATAAATTCCGGGGGCAACAAAAAAGTTTTCTTCAGGAAGCCCCAAAGCTTTTTTCGTTGCTTCGACTTCTTCTTCCCCTAAAGGACTGCCGTGAACTTTATGCGTGCCGGCTTTGTTCGGAGATCCTTTCCCAATGATCGTGTGCATCATGACAAGACACGGTCTTTTTTGATGATCCCGGATCTCTAAAAAAACCTGATTCATCTGTTCAAAGTCGTATCCATCGACATCGTAAACGTCCCAGCCGTAAGAGCGATATCTCATTTTGGTATCTTCTGAACAAGACTCCGCCAGAAAACCATCTAATGTCACTTTATTGGCGTCGTAAATGAGCACAAGGTTATCTAAGGCCAAATGCCCTGCAAATGAAGACGCTTCAGATGAGATCCCTTCCATGATGCACCCGTCTCCTGCCAAGCAGTAGACTTTGCTATCAAATAGAGTGAATTTCTCTGTGTTGAATTTGTCTCCAAGGATTTTTAAGCCCAGAGCTTGGCCAACGGCATTAGCGACGCCTTGACCTAAAGGTCCAGTTGTTGCCTCGACACCGTCAGTGATGTGGAATTCTGGATGTCCCGGAGTGAGCGACTTGAGCTGACGAAATTGCTTGATGTCGTCCATCGACAATTTAAATCCCGCAAGATGGAGACAGGAGTACAGCAGCATGGAGCCGTGGCCGGCAGATAAGACAAACCGGTCGCGATTGATCCACTTCGAATCATTAGGATTATGTCGTAACAGACAACCATAGAGATAAGCGCCAAATTCCGCACATCCCATCGGGAGGCCTGGGTGGCCAGAATTTGCCTTTTGGACTGCTTCCATGGAAAGTTCTCGGATTGTATTGGCGATCTTACTTAATTGTTTTTTTAATTCTGTGTCCATGAACCTATCCTCAATTCTTAACAAACGCTTTTTGAGTCTTTTTTTGTTTTTTTCAACTCCGCTTCTTGGTCTACTTATTCAAGTATGTCCTTCGAAGCGGAGTTGAAAATAACAGAAAAAATCCTTCAAAAATCATTTTGTTAAGAATTGAAGGATAGGTTCCTGTGCACATCCCTTTTTACATTGGATGAAACAATATATAAGAGAAGTTTCTTTTATCCTATGAGAAAAATTGACCGTTTGGGCCAAGACTGATATGCTGGACTCTTTTTAGAGGGAAATGTATGTTATCGCAAGAGATCCGCCGCAACTTCTTAAAATATTTTAAAGAGCACCACCACCGGGTGGTTCCCTCTTCTTCTGTCGTTCCGCATGACGACCCGACTCTTCTTTTTATCAATGCCGGCATGAACCAGTTCAAAGATGTTTTCCTGGGTAAAACCGTGCGCGATTATAAAACTGCGACTACCTCTCAAAAGTGTATCCGCGTTGGCGGAAAGCATAACGATCTGGATAACGTGGGCCACACCAGCCGCCACCTCACCTTCTTTGAAATGCTGGGGAATTTTTCTTTTGGAGACTACTTTAAAGAACAAGCGATCGCTTACGCCTGGGAAGTTTCCACCAAGGTTTTTCAATTCGATCCCGATAAAATCTGGATCACGGTCTTCCGCGAAGACGATGAAGCCGCTGAAATCTGGAAAAAAATCGTCCCCGCTTCCCGCATCGTCCGCATGGATGAAAAAGATAATTTTTGGGCCATGGGAGAAACCGGCCCTTGTGGTCCATGCTCTGAGCTCTATTACGATCGCGGATCTAAATACGGGAGTGCAGCCTCCATCAAAGACGACACTGCCGGAGAGCGGTACATCGAATTTTGGAATCTCGTCTTCATGCAATTTAACCGAGACGCTTCTGGCAAGATGTCTCCCCTTCCCAAACAATCGATCGATACTGGAGCAGGCTTAGAACGCGTTGTCGCTCTAAAAATGGGCGTCGATAATGTGTTTGCCACCGATATCCTGCATGGACTTATTCTTGAGATTGAAAAAGTCTCTGGCAAAAAATACGATCCAGAATTGGCGCCTGCTTTCCACGTCATTGCCGATCACATCCGCTCTCTTTCTTTTGCTATTGCTGACGGTGCTCAACCAAGCAATGTCGAACGAGGCTATGTCTTAAGAAAACTCCTCCGCCGTGCTGTCCGCTACGGAAGAATGCTCGGGATCCAAGATCCGTTTTTAGCCAAAATCCTCCCCCGTTTAGTGACTCTCATGGGAGAAGATTATCCAGAGCTCAAAGCTTCTGAAAACAGAATTGCTGAAATCCTCTCTCTCGAAGAAGAGTCATTCCTCCGCACGCTTAAGCGCGGCGGAAATATTTTAAACGCGGTCATTTCCGATGCCAAGGGCCGTCCGCAGAAAGAGATCACGGGCGAAGAAGCCTTCAAGCTCAAAGACACTTATGGACTTCCCCTTGAAGAGATCATGCTGATTGCCAAAGATTCTCACCTCAACGTCAATCTCGACGCCTACCAACTTCTTGAAGAAGAGGCTCGTGAAAAATCGAAAGCCGCCCATGTCAAAGAAGCGCAATCTGTCGAAGAGAGCGTCTATAAAGATTTTGCTGCAAAACACTCCTGCAAATTTGTCGGCTTTACCGATGAAAAGATCGAAGCCAAAGTCCAAGGAATTTTAATCGGCGGCGCTTTCGTCAAAGAAATGCATGCAGGCGATGAAGGGTTTATTCTCCTAGATCAGACTACGTTTTATGCTGAAAAAGGTGGTCAAATCGGCGACACTGGAACGCTCTCTCATGGCTCCTCCACTTTCAAAGTCACCGATTGCCAATCTCCCTACCCAGGTGTTGTTGTCCATATCGGCTCATGCCAATCCGGCACGATTCGCGTGGAAGACACGCTGACTGCTTCTGTCGAGCACGGCCGCCGTCAGATGATCCAAAACAACCACACGGCGACTCACCTCCTCCATTGGGCTCTCGTGCAAGTTTTAGGCCCTCATATCAAACAAGCAGGATCTCTTGTAGAAGCAACTCGGTTCCGCTTTGACTTTTCCCATCATAAAGCACTCTCAAAAGAAGATCTTCAAAAAGCAGAAGACCTCGTCAATGAAAAGATCCGTGAAAATAAGCCTGTCAAAGCTTACGAGCTTGCCTATGAAGAAGTTCAAAAGATGCCGGAGATCAAACAATTTTTTGGAGATAAATACGGTGCAAAAGTCCGCGTGATCGATATCGAAGAATCGAAAGAGCTCTGCGGAGGAACCCACACCTCTCGCACGGGCAACATCGGATATTTCCGTATCATCAGAGAAGGCAGCATTGCCGCCGGTGTTCGCCGCATTGAAGCAACGTCTGGAAAAACCGCTGAAGAGCTTGTCCGCGCTCATGAAAAAGAACTCGAAGCTAAAATTCAAGCTGGGATCGAAGATAAAAAACATATCGAACAGCACCTCAAAGCAGCTCGTCGAGTTGTCCTCAAAGAAATCGCTCAAAGCTTGGTCCAAAAAGCCTCTCATGTCGGATCTATCCCATTTGTGGCATCGATTGCATCGGTGGGATCAGATGAACTAGGAGCGCTAGCCGAAGAAATCGCAGGACGCTTTTCTTCTGGCGTGATTTTACTAGCTATCCGCGCTGAAGGCCGCTGCCAAGTCCTCCTACGCGTCACTGCTGATTACGTGAAGAAAGGGCTCAACGCGATGCAAATTCTCAAAGACGTAGCTCCAATTGTTGGAGGATCGGGCGGAGGCAAACCTCAAGCTGCGCAAGCTGGAGGAAAATCCCCTGAACATCTGGAAAAACTCTTTGAGAAAGTCCAGGAAATCCTGAAAAACCTGTCTCAGTAGCTTACAATCCCATAGAGACATCTAGATTTGGCTGGATATAATTTTTTATACCCAGCCAAATCTCATTTACAGAAATAGATTTGGCTGGGTATGATAATTCATAATCAGCCAAATCGGGAATTTTACAATGAGCGAAAAAATTTTAGGCCGCGAAAAAGAGATTCAAACGCTTGATCAAGTATGGGCTTCCAAAGAAGCAGAGTTTCTTGCCATTTATGGCCGTCGAAGAGTGGGAAAAACTTATTTGATTAGAGAATATTTTTCTCAAAAAAAAGCAATTTACCTTGAAATAACAGGCCAAAAAAATGGCAGTTTAAAAGATCAGCTGGAAAATTTTACTAAAATATTGTCTACGCTTTTTTTTAACGACCTGCCTCTCCGCCCACCTACTACCTGGAAGAAAGCTTTTGAGATGTTGACCAAAGAGATCGATAAATCCACAGAGCCCATTGTCCTCTTCTTTGATGAGCTCCCATGGCTTGCGGCCCCTAAATCAGGCATGCTCCAAGCATTGGATTATTACTGGAACAGATTTTGGAGTCAGCACTCAAAGCTTATTTTAGTGGTCTGTGGATCAGCAGCTTCATGGATGTTGGATCATTTGATCAATGCCAAAGGCGGCCTGCACAATCGTCTGACTAAAACTATTTTATTGAAACCTTTCAGTCTGAAAGAAGCTCAGCAGTTTTTGTCTTATCGTAATATCCACCTAAAGCCTAAACAGCTTTTAGACCTTTACATGGTCTTCGGAGGCATTCCTTACTATCTTAGACAAATCGAAAAAGGGAAGTCCGCACTACAAACGATTAATAAAATTTGCTTTCAACAGGAGGGACTGCTGTACGAAGAATTCGACCGCCTATTTCAATCCCTTTTTGAGAATGCCTCTGACAACCTTTCCATTATTAGAGCAATTGCTAAATGCCAGCTAGGAATATCCCGCGATGAACTGACAAAAGCAACAGGTATTCGTTCAGGAGGAACCCTAAATAAACGGCTACGAGAGCTTGAAAAGGCAGGATTTGTTCAAAGCTATATCCCCTATGGGCGCAAAATCAAAGATCACTATTACCGAGTCATCGACGAATATTGTTACTTTTATCTCCGTTGGATAGAGCCTCTCAAAAAAAGAGGTATTGAGGGAGGCAGAGACTATTGGCAGACGAAAGGGAAAACACCCGCTGCCCTCGCATGGTCGGGGTATGCTTTTGAAAATATCTGCTTAAAGCATATCGATCAAATCCGACATGCACTTGATCTTCAGGCCATTGCATGCGAAATCGGGAATTGGAGATTCATACCCAAGAAAAAGCAACAAGCTTCAGGCGCACAAATCGATCTATTATTCGATCGAGAAGATGGTATTATTACTCTTTGTGAGATCAAATACACTGACAGCCTGTTTGTATTAGACAAGACACAAGCTAAAATACTCATGAATAAAATCGAAGCCTTTGAGAGCTATTTCTCCCCAAAAAAGCAAGTTCTCTTCGCCTTAATCACAACACATGGTTTAAAGCAGTCCGTTTGGTCTGAAGAACTTATCCACAATGTTGTCACATTAACAGATCTTTTGAAGTTTTAAATAGAAGGACAACTACGCCATGGATTTTCATAGCCCGTCTCTTCAACACTTTCGAGATTCAGTTGCTCGAGAACCATCCCTTCTCATGGAAGGACTTTGGGATGCCCCCAAAGCCCTGCTGGTCCGTTTTTTGCAAGAAGCCACCGGCAAAAACATCGTCATCCTGACAGCTGAGAGCAAGATGAGCAAACTGCTCGATGACGCCGCTTATTTCAAAATTTCTGAGATCATGGAATTTCCCGCGTGGGAAACCCTTCCTGGTGAAGAGATCTCTCCAAGCCCTGACATCGTCGGCAAACGGCTCTCTATCTTGCACCAGCTTCTGACAAAAAAGACCCCTCAAGTTGTCGTTTGTCCACTGCAGTCAGTATTACAAAAAGTCCCGTCTCCGGGATTTTTAGAGCCTCTCTGCCGCACGCTGAACAAGGGAGAAAGCGCAGCTTTCGAAGAGCTTCCTCTCTGGCTCTCCAAAATTGGCTATCGCAGGTCATCTGTCGTTGCCGACAAAGGAGAATTCGCTGTCCGCGGAGGAATCATCGATATCTATCCGATTGGGTCTCCTGACCCTTACCGGATTGAATTCTTCGGCGATGAGATCGACAACATCCGGACGTTCGATCCCGTTGGACAAAAATCGACCTCTAAAGTTTCATCTGTCTTCATCTCTCCTGCCTATGAAGATGCTCTTTTAAAAAAAGATCCTGAACCAACTTCTTTATTTTCTTATCTTGGTCCTAATACCCTCATCATCTTTGATAATCTCCTTGCTTTAGAAGACCACTACGTCTCCTTTCAAGCCCTCCCGGGAGCGACTTCAAAATTCTTCCAAACTTTTGATTCACTCCTGACTGAAATCAAAGATCTCCAGAAAGTCTACTGGACGCAAGAATCGATGGAAGAGCTCTCTGAAGTTAAAGTCGGAAAAAAAGTCGGACGTGATTATTACACTGGAAAAAATCCGCTCCAGCCGCTCTCTTTTGAATTTTTTCACCGCCAATTGGAGACCAAACGGTGGCACCACCCATTTGTCCCTGTACAAGGATATCTTCCGACTCTCGATAGATCTCCTCAGCTCGACATCCATTTTATCTGCACCAGTGAATCGGAAGAAAAATCGATCCAAGAAAAAGTGAAAGTGGAAAAATGTCACTTTGAACGGGGCTATCTCTCCAGCGGTTTTGCGCTTTCCGATTCCAATGTCATTCTGATTCCGATGACAGAGTTTACTCACAAGTACAAAGTCCGCCGGGAAAAGTGGAGAAATACCTACCATACTCCTCCGTCTGATTTCCATGAACTTATTCCCGGTGATCTCGTTGTGCATTTCAACCACGGCATCGGAAAATACCTCGGCATCGAAAAAAAACCCAACCATCAAGGGCTTGAAACAGAATTTCTGACATTAGAGTACCATGATCGTAGTAAACTCTACGTCCCCGTCTCTCAGGCCTATCTTGTCAGCCGCTATATCGGCACATCAGAGGAAATTCCAACGCTTCATACCCTTGGGACCAAAAATTGGCAGAAAACGAAAGCAAATGCCCAAAAAGCGATCATCGGCTACGCGCAAGATCTTCTCCGCATGAGTGCAGAAAGAATCGTCCAAGGCGGTTTTACGTTTCCTCCTGATACGCACGAGATGGAAGAATTTGAGGCTGATTTTCCCTATACGGAAACAGAAGACCAGCTGCGTGCGATTAGCGATATCAAAAAAGACATGACAACCACCAAAGCGATGGACCGGCTCCTCTGCGGCGATGTCGGCTATGGGAAAACAGAAGTGGCCATGCGCGCTGCTTTTAAAGCCGTCGCTGAAGGAAAAAAACAAGTTGCTGTGCTCGTTCCCACGACGGTGCTTTGCATGCAGCACTTCGAAACTTTTAGAGATCGGATGTCAAATACTCCGGTCATCGTTAAAGCTGTCTCTCGTTTTCAATCTGCTAAAGAAGTCAAAAAAACTCTCCAAGACCTCTCTGAAGGAAAAGTCGACATCCTCATCGGCACCCATCGACTCCTAAGCAAAGACGTTAAATTCAAAGACCTCGGCCTGATCATTATTGATGAAGAGCAACGGTTTGGCGTCCGCTCTAAGGAACATCTGAAAGCTCTCAAAGCCGGCGTTGATTGCTTGACACTCACTGCCACACCGATCCCCCGCACCCTCTATCTCTCTTTAGTTGGCGCCAGGGAAATCTCCGTCATCAACACCCCTCCGCAAGATCGACTTCCGATCAAGACGATGATTGTTGAGCGCGATCCCGCCGTGGTCTCGAATGCACTCCTCCGAGAACTCTCCCGCGATGGACAAGTCTATTTCATCCATAACCGCGTTGAATCGATCTACCAAGTCTCGGATGAGCTCAAAAAACTGATGCCCCAAGCCCGCGTTGTCACCGGCCATGGACAGATGAATCCCGATGATATCGACACGGTTTTTCATACGTTTAAAAACGGAGAAGCAGACATCCTCGTTGCTACCACAATCATCGAAAACGGGATTGACATTCCCAACGCCAATACGATCCTCATCGACCGCGCCGATCAATTTGGCCTCTCTGATCTTTATCAACTCCGCGGCCGTGTGGGAAGATGGAACCGACCCGCTTATGCGTATTTTTTAGTACCGCGACTCAGAGAACTGCCTGAGATTTCCCGTAAACGGCTCTATGCCCTCATCGAAGCTCAAGGCTACGGCGGCGGCATGAAGATCGCCATGCGCGATTTAGAGATCCGCGGAGCGGGAGAAACTCTCGGTCAAAGACAATCCGGCCATGTCTCTTCAATTGGGTTCCATCTCTACTGCAAACTTTTGAAAAGAACAGTCGATGCTCTTAAAAAAAATCTCGAACCGACATTTTTTGAAACGAAGATGGAATTTCCCTATGATGCAAGGCTTCCGGAAGATTATATCCGTGAAAATTCTCTCCGCTTAGAGATCTACCATCGCCTGGGTGAAACCATTACTCTAGAAGAAGTCGATGCACTCTTTGAAGAGCTCAAAGACCGTTTTGGCAAGCCGCCTCTTCCAGCTGTCTGGCTCTATCACTTAAGCCGCATCCGGACACTCGCTGCTCAAAAACGGTATATCTCCCTGAAGTTCAACTCTCATACGCTTGACACTGAACGGCAAACTCCGAAAGGCACTGTCAAAAAGATCTTTTCCATAAAGCCTTTCAAGTCTCCTGCAGATTTAGAAAAGCAAGTCGCAGCTTCCTTGTAAATTCGAAGCAATTCTTCGAATTTACAATGCATTTTATGCAAGAACCTGTATCTAAGATACTTAAAAATATCTTTTTTATTAAACCGCACTGTGATATATTGTAGTTTCGAACCAAAGATTCGAATTTACAAGGTGTTTACATGAAAAGACCCAAGTATATCGAGGAAATAGAGTTTCAACTGCGCATCCATCCTATCTGTGCAATATTGGGACCCAGACAAGTTGGAAAAACAACACTGGCTAGAATGTTTATTGAGAAATTTGCTGATAAAAATTTTCATTTTTTTGATTTAGAAAACAACCTTGACTTAGCTAGACTCGAAAATCCTATGCTGGTTTTACCAGATCTTTCTGAAAACCTGATTGTCATCGATGAAATACAAAGACGACCTGATCTTTTTCCAGCGCTTCGTGTCCTTGTTGATGAACCTAAAAGAAAGCAAAAATATCTCATATTAGGAAGTGCATCTAGAGATTTGATCAAGCAGTCATCGGAAACTTTGGCTGGAAGAATCGGATACATCGAATTAACCCCCTTCTCTTTAGATGAAGTAGATCATGAAAATGTTTTATTTCTACGAGGCGGCTTTCCAAAATCTTATTTAGCAGAAAATGATGAAGAAAGTTACCGCTGGCGTGAATCCTATATTACAACTTTCTTAGAAAGAGATATTCCAGCCCTTGGTTTTCAAATTCCCCCTGAACAAATTCGAAGATGCTGGATGATGCTGGCGCATTATCATGGGCAAATTTTTAATGCTAGTGAGATAGGTAAATCCTTAGGTGTCTCAGATCACACAGTACGAAAATATCTAGATATTTTGATAGGCACCTTCATGATTAGATGTCTACAACCTTGGCATGAAAATTTGAAAAAACGTCAAATAAAATCACCAAAAATTTATTTCCGGGATAGCGGAATTTTACTTGCTCTTTTAGGCATCAAAGATGAAAAAAAACTCAACGTTTATCCAAAATTGGGTTCTTTTTGGGAAGGTTTTGCTTTAGAAGAAATTATTCGTCAGTCCAGAGCCAGATCCGAAGAATGTTATTTTTGGGGAACACAAAGCGGAGCAGAATTGGATTTATTCATCATCAAAGATGGCAAACGAATCGGTTTCGAATTCAAATATACTGATCGTCCTTCCATTACATCTTCGATGAAAATTGCACTCGCTGACCTAAATCTCGATCATCTATACATTGTGTATCCAGGTAAACACGTTTTTAAATTAGCAGACAAGATTACCGCCAGAGGACTCTCTCTTCCTTAAAAAGTTGGTATTACTCAGCTTCGATTTCCGACGCTTTTTTCCTAAAGACAAAGTCCTGAAGCAGCTCAATAAGATCCGTGCACTTGAACGCATACGCGTAGAAAAGAAGTCCCGCTGCAAAAGCCACAAACAGCATGACAAATGTCATGAGCTGAGCAGCAACGCTCCTCGGTAGATTCAAAGCTCCGTCGATGAGTGGAGCCAGCACCATCGGACTCGACATAAAGTAATCGACTGTAAATGCGCAGAGAAAAGCAAAACATCCAGCTAGGCAGATTTTAACAATGCGTGCTGGAGAAATCTCCGGCTTCCAGCCCATCTTGCCACCCATGTGATACAAGGAGCGATACAAAACCCAGCAATTGACAAAAGCGCTAATACTCGTTGCTAAAGCCGTGCTTATCGCTCCCATTTTATATCCAAAAACAAAGATCGCGTTTAAAGCGATATTGACAACTACAGTCAGCACGGAAATCAACATCGGCTTCCGGAAATTATTCTGTGCATAGAAAATTGCGGAAAATAAAATCACCAACGTCGTCGGAACAAGCCCCAGGCCATATGCCCATAGACAAGCGGTTGTTTTCCCGATGGCAAATTCCGTAAAATGTCCCCTTCCGTAAATCAGATTCACAGCTGCTGCTGCCAAAGCGACAATTGCAAATGTACATGGAATCATCACCGCTAAGATCCGTTTGTAGCTCAAAGAAAAGAGATTTTGAGCATCAACCATATCATTTTTCTTGATGGCCCTGGATAATCTCGGAACAACCGCGCTGATGCAGGCGATCCCAAAGATCGCGAGCGCTAGCTGCTCTAACCGAATCGAGTACCAAAGATAAGCTGGACCTCGAATATCGGCGCAGCGGGCAAATAAAGCATCGACAAACGCATTGATCTGCATTGCACCAACTCCGATTGCTCCCAACATAAAGGCTTTGGCAAGGTCTTTGACCTCTTTCGGTATATGGAACTTAAACCATTCTTTCCACCCTGCTGTGGCATATCTCAAAGTCAGTGGAAGAGTTAGCAGCCACTGGCCGATAAACCCCATCACGATCCATTTGGCAAGCGTTGGCATTGCCATTGTTGGATCTTTGTTTCTTAGATAGAAAGCAGCTGCAATCCACGTGATATTGCAAACAATGGGAGCAATACTCGGAATAAAAAACGAATCGTAGCAATTGAGCAGCGAGATATTAACGCCATAGAGACAGATGAAAAGGATTGCTGGAAACAGCCATCCCGTTAAAGCGATGATCTCATGGTTGCCCTCGGAAAGACTCCCCCACGAAAGCAGTGCGACAATCCCCCCTTCAACACAAATTGTAATCCCCACAAGCAACAAAACAATCAACAACGAGAGCTTTCTAAAGAAAAAATTTGCCTTCGCAGGATCTTGAACCCGGAGACCTTCAAAATGGGGAATAAACGCCGATTGAAAAGGGCCCTCGCCAAGGAGCCTTCTAAACAAATTTGACAACCGGAAGGCGACCATAAACGCCGCAACCGACGGATGGTCCCCAAAAGCAAACGCCATCGTCAGATCACGGCCCATCCCGCTGATGCGGCTAAGCAATGTTCCTGAGAAAAAACGCCTAACGTACGTGGTTAAAGATTTTTCTGTCATAAGCAACTACACATCTTTTTGTTCAGCTTTATCTTGCTGCTGTAACGCTTTTTCTTCACTCAGCATGGGTCGAAAAAATTGTTTCAATTCAGAAATGACTTTGTCTAAAGCAATAGGTTTTTGATTAATCCCTTTTATAAAAGCATTCCAACGCTCAATAGTTCTTGGGTTTGCATAAAATTTTTCTGAAAATGCTTTAGGCATTCCTTGTATAAGAGTTTTGCGATTTCTAAATACCCCTTTTAACACCGACTTAAATCCCATTGGATCGATTTGAAATTGATTAATGATTACCCAAATATCATAGAAATCTTTCATTCTTGTATTGGCTAGACCAAGTTTCATAATCGCATGCAATTTTTCAGCAATTGATGTCTCTGGAGTATATCCCTTGAGCTTAGGCGGAGGAAATTCCAAAAGAGAAGGATACTTTACTTCTATGGGCTGAGGGAAAATCTTGTCACTAAAACCAATATCAATTTGTATAAGCAATCTTGCAGTTGAGAGCCGCGCAAAAAATCTAGCGGAAAACCCTTTATACTCTGCATTAAGTTGAGTCTCAATAAGTCTAACATTACGAACATCGAATTCCACACCATCAGAGTCACCCTCAAGAGCGCATATTTCTTTAATTATTTGCAAAAGGGTATCTGCACTGTTTTTTACCCTAGCTAACAAATCTATATCGAGAGTGGCTCTATACGTTTGGGGATTCCAAATCATCAGCAAAAGACCACCTTTAAGAAAAAAAGATTTCTTGTACTGAGAAATACTCAGCCGATATAAAAATCGCTCGATAGCATAGTAACGCAGAATTTCTTGCATCGGACGCTTTCGTGCAATAGCGACTTTTTTAAGCCTTTGATAAACTGATTCGGAAAGGTTATTTTTCTTAATTCTCATTGGCTGACGATAGTTTCTATAATGGGTTTTAGAACATTTTCTACTCGGCAAATCTTTGCAAATTCAAAAAGCTTATCAAGATCTGTTTTGCCTTTTCTCCAGTATTCCTTTAAGGCTTCAATAACAATATCCATACCGATTTTCTGCCGAAATTTTAAGCAGTCTGCTAAGGTTTTTTCTACTCCATAAATTTTTACAGAGACACCATTAACTGAAATAATCTCAATTCCCTTTTTATAAGATTCGGCAGAGAAAAAAAAGCATCGAATTGGTGGGTAATGAAGTTGAGGAATTCTAGACAGCCGTGGTAAAGCTATATAAACTGAATGAGGAATTTGGGTAGTGAGTTCATAATAAGCTAGCGCTGATATTAAACAAATGACGCCCTTTGGAATTCTTTTTGCCGCTACGACAAAATCAGGTTCAGAAAATTCTGGCGATGAAACAAGACGATATATGCCTCTACTCAGAGATTCAAGTATTCCCTGATCTCTAAGTTTATAAAGATCAACGGGGTGCACTCCAAGTCGCAAAGCCTCAGATGTCCTTAAAATCCCGTTGTGCTTCCGAAAAACACTTACAGCATCTATTTTTTTCTTCTTTTTCATCTGATAAAAATGTTAACACTTATCTATATCTGATTACGTTTTTATCAATATCCCCATTCGTTGTCAATATTAATTTATTGGAAGATTAGTAGAGACTTGACCTTAAGAGGCAAAATCTGTCATTCTATCTAGATTATGTCACAAGTTAGCACAAATGAATTTAAAGCCGGATTAAAAGTTGAAGTTGATGGTGAACCATACACCATGGTCTCCAATGAGTTTGTCAAGCCGGGAAAAGGCCAGCCTTTTAACCGTGTAAAGCTCAAACACCTTAGAACTAGCCGTACGATTGAACGGACCTTCAAGTCAGGTGAAAAACTTGAACTTGCAGATGTCGTTGAATCCAAAATGCGTCTTCTCTACACAGATACCGATAATGCTGTGTTCATGGACGACTCGTCGTTTGAACAAACCGAAGTTCCTTTGAAAATGATCGGTGATGGCAAACAATGGCTCATGGAGGAAATCGTCTACTCCATCATCTATTATAAAGGCGAACCGATCGAAGTTGTCCCTCCGACCTTCATGGAAATGAAGATCACTGAGACAGCTCCAGGTCTTCGCGGCGACACTTCTGGACGCGTACTCAAACCCGCGATCGTAGAAACAGGCGCTAAAATCCAAGTCCCCATCTTCGTTGAAGAAGGCGACAAAATCAAAATCGATACGCGAACCAGTGAATACGTCTCTCGCGTCTAGAACTGAAATCTTAAAGCAGCGCGCACACATGCTTGCAGAGGTGCGCGCTTTTTTTTCTCATAAAAAAATCTTAGAAGTCGACACTCCGATTTTATCCCATGCAGCTCCCATCGATACCCATATTGAAGTCATGGCCATTCCTTCAGTGAAAGGCTTTCTCCACACCTCCCCTGAATATGCCATGAAGCGGCTGATTGCCGAAGGAAGCGGAGATATTTATCAACTCAGCCACGTCTTCCGAGCGGAAGAAGCCGGACGGCTGCACAATCCCGAATTTACCATGATCGAGTGGTACCGCATCGGCGTTTCATTTCAGTTTCTAATCGATGAAACCCTTGAACTTATCCGGCTCTTCTTAGGAAATATCCCCGTTCATATCTACACCTATTCACAAGCTTTTCAGAAATTCGTTGGCATCGATCACCTAGCAGCTTCCCCTTCCGACCTTAAAAAAATCGCAGAGGAAAATAATCTCCCCCTAACCTCGGATGCAGACTCCTGGGATAAAGACACTTTTCTCCATTTTTTGATGGCCTTTTTGATCGAACCACAATTTGCCGGCCTCAATATCATCCGAGATTTCCCCTCCACACAAGCCGCTCTTGCTCAAGTGTACCAAGATGTCGCAGAGCGTTTTGAAGTCTATTTCAACGGCATTGAACTAGCTAACGGCTTCCATGAACTGACAGATCCCGTCGAACAACGCCGTCGGTTTGTCCAGGCCAATTGTGAACGCGAAAAACTCGGCAAAGAAACTTTGCCACTAGATGAAAACTTTCTCTCCGCTCTAGAAGACCTTCCTGACTCATGCGGAGTCGCTGTCGGATTCGACAGACTTCTCATGCTCCAATTGAACAAAGAAAGCCTCAAAGAAATCCTTCCTTTTGCTTGGGACAATATTTAAGTACCTGCAAGTCAGTAAGTTGCATTTTCTACTCCGGAATTGCCTGACATTTTCGGAGTATACTCCGAAAATGTCAGAGACTACATCCATTTCTGGACGATCGGATAGCGCCGACCGACTCTAAAGGCCTTTTTGGTGACACGGATGCCCGGAGCTGATTGACGCCGCTTATATTCTGATGCATGGATCCGATGGATCAAATCTAAAACAAGCTCTAAGGGAAAACTGTATTTATTCACAATCTCTTCAGGCGTCATCAGATCTTCGACATACGCTTGCAGGACTGCATCGACAATCGCGTAATCTGGCAGCGTATCGGTGTCTCGTTGGTCAGGCCTTAATTCTGCAGAGGGCGGCTTATCGATCGTTGACTGAGGGATTATCTCTTTTTCCCGATTGATCCACCGAGATAGCATATAAACCTGTGTCTTGCTGACATCCGCAATCACACCAAGGCCTCCTGCCATATCTCCATAGAGCGTACAGTAGCCCATCGCCAGTTCGCTTTTATTGCCTGTGCTGATGAGGAGATATCCCAGCTTATTTGAAAGAGCCATGAGGATCATTCCCCGGATGCGCGATTGGATATTTTCTTCGGTGATATCGAGCGGCTTGCCTTGGAAAAATGGGGTTAGCGTTTTAAGATAGGTCTCATAGATCCCATCGATATGGACCACATCCAATTCAATCCCAAGATTTTTAACCAAAACTTGAGCATCTTTTAAGCTCGAGGGAGAATTAAATTTTGATGGCATCGCTAAAGCATAGACGTTTTCTTTTCCTAAAGCCTCGACAGCAATACACGCTGTCAAAGCTGAATCGATCCCTCCGGAAACACCTAAAATCGCTTTCGTGAAATTCTGTTTCTGAAAATAGTCCCGCGTCCCTAAAACTAGCGCGTGGTACAAATCTCCGATCGCATCGTACTTGAAAGATAACATGCAGGATTTAGAGTTCAGATCGACCATCATCAGATCTGCTTCAAACCCTTTGGCTAGCTGACACAGCTCTGCTTTTTCATTGATGTATACACTATACCCATCGAAAACCAGCTGATCATTAGCGCCAACTTGTGCGCAGAGAATCACAGGACATTTTAGAGTTTTGGCAGCTTTTTGGCAGACTTTCACCCGGATATCGGACTTTTGATACTGGTAAGGTGAAGCTGATAAATTGAGCAAAAGATCAATCTTGAGTTTTTGATACTCCAGCACAGGGTCGCAGGCATATCTCGTGTCGCCAACATAGCCGGCATGCTGCCAAATATCTTCGCAGATCAACACTCCGATCTTTTTTCCTTTCCAAACCCATGTCTTAAATTCAGTGCCTGGCTCAAAGTAACGCCTTTCATCAAACACATCATACGTTGGAAGCAGCGCTTTATCATGAAAACCCACAATTTTCCCATCTTGGATAATCGCTGCGCTGTTAAGTAAAGCTTTTTCTCCATGGGCAAGATTGCGTCTGACAAGTCCTACAAGGACCATCAGCCCTTTCGTATGGGGAATAATTTTTTGAAGCGTCTCTTCGCAAGACGTCACAAAATGGTCATGCAACACCAGATCTTCAGGAGGATAGCCGCAGACCGCAAGCTCAGGAAACAAGACGACATCGGCTTTTTCTTTTTGGGCATGCGCAAGAGCATGAATAATTTTTTGGATATTTCCAGAAAAATCACCAATTATCGGATCAAGCTGGGCAACTAAAACTTTCATCTGTATAATAGATCCATATGACACAAGGCACCCTAAAAATCCATACTGAAAACATTCTCCCCATTATCAAACGATGGCTCTATTCCGATAAAGACATCTTTGTCAGAGAACTCGTCTCCAATGCTTGCGACGCTCTTCGCAAACTCCAAATCTTACGAGATCAGAACCTAGCCGATTTCAAAGACGAAGAGCTCAAAATCGAACTTTTTGTCGATAAAGAAGCAAGAACCCTGCAATTTGTCGATACGGGCCTTGGCATGACAGCCGAAGAAGTCGAAAAATATATCGCCCAGATCGCTTTTTCTGGAGCACGAGAATTCTTAAATAAATACCAAGGTGATGGAGAACAAATCATCGGCCACTTTGGGCTTGGGTTCTACTCTGCCTACATGGTCGCAGAAAAAGTCACAATCGATACCCTCTCTTACCAAGCCGCTTCTGAGCCTGCTTTTTGGTCGTGCGCTGGATCGTCTGACTATACTCTTGAAAAAGGCTCACGGACCGGCCGCGGCACAACGATTACACTCCATGTCGGAGAAGACAGCGATGAGTTCTTAGAAGTCTCTCGCCTCCGCGAAATCTTAGAAAGATACTGCCAATTTCTGCCGTATCCGATCTTCCTGAGTGGCGAGCAGATCAACAAGCAAGACCCCCTCTGGCTGAAAAATCCATCCGATTGCACAGAAAAAGAGTATCTTGACTTCTACCATACCCTTTATCCGATGGAGCCTGATCCGATTTTCTGGATCCATCTCAATGTAGACGTGCCGTTCCATCTCCAAGGAATCCTGTATTTCCCTAAAATCACCCAGCGGTTTGATTGGAGCAAGAGCAATATCCAACTTTTTGTCCATCGCGTCTTTGTTTCAGATAGCTGCAAAGACCTAATCCCTGACTTTCTCATGTGCCTCCGAGGTGCCATTGACAGCCCCGATATTCCCCTGAATGTCTCCCGCAGCTACCTCCAAATGGATAAGACCGTCCGTCAGCTGTCTGCTCATATCTCTAAAAAAGTCGCAGATAAACTCGGATCTCTCTACCAAACCGATCAAGAAAAGTTCTACCTTGCTTGGCCTGAAATTGAAATGATCGTCAAGCTCGGCATGCTCCAAGACGAGAAATTCTATACTCGCGCGAAAGATTTCCTCATTTGGAAAACCACCACCGACACCTGGACAACTTTAGATGGAAAAACCAGCACCGTGTTCTACACAGCGGACGCCCACGCATCGATCTTAGAGCTCTATAAAGACAAAGAAGTCCTTCTTTCAACATCGCCGATCGATACGCATCTGTTCAGCTCTTTAGAGCGTAAATTGTCGCTCAAATTCCAACGCGTTGATGGAGCTCTCGATGACTCTTTGCTCGATGCCTCCAAAGAAAAAACCGAGAGCAGCAAGATCGCTGACTTTTTCCGCAGGGCCCTTCCTGATCTAGAAATAGAAGCTAAAAGCCTTGCTACCAAAGCACTTCCTGCACTTCTTATCGTCGATGAAAATACCCGGCGTATGCGCGATGCAATGGCACTATCGGGCCACAATATGCCTGCTTTTGCAGCAAAGAAAACATTTGTTGTGAATACAAATAACCCGCTGATTGAATCTCTCTATCAAATGCAGGAAGTAGAGTTAGCTTACGAAGTCGCTCACCATTTGTATGATCTTTCGTTGCTTGCTCAAAAAGAGATTGAGCCTGCTAAGATGACAGCCTTTATCAATCGCTCGACACAGGTACTAGAGAAGCTTGTAAACCTCCGTTCTGGGTTGCTTTCATAGCGCCTTGCCCTATCTTTCGGGCGCTTTCTAAAGATTTTTCGGGCACTATAGGCACCTTCCGGCTATGAGTGCCCGAAAAATCTTTAGAAATCACCTCGAAAATCTAGTACCATCCTCAATAAAATCAACCCAAAACGGAGGTTTTGAAATCTGGTCGATAACCTCTCCTTGAGAATTTTTAGCCTCGATCAGACATTTTTCTGGTGAGAGCGTTACGATATAACAGCAGTTAATCGACCCTGATTTTTCTAAATACCAGGTCTTCTTAAGAGTGTCGACAGGCCGTGTGTGCACTCCCCAAGAGCCATCTCCCAAATACGTGACACCGCTTGGATCGACTTTTCCCTCTTTGATCGGATGGGTCCTCTTATATGTATGATTATGATGCTCGAACGCAAACGGCACCTGGTATTTTTCAAAAAGCGGCACCCAATTTTTTCTGATGTTCACCGCATTACCTTCAGTGTAAGGATAATAGGACGGGTACGCTGCGACATGATAAGCAGCTAGCAAATAGGGAAACGGCTGTTTGGTCTTGAGTGTGTTTTCGAGCCAGACCGTCTGATCCCCCTCTACCGGCCATGTATGTCCCGTATCGAGCATCACCAAACTGAAATAATCTCCAAAATCTAATGACCGATAAGCCTTACCCACTTCAGGGAAAGTAAAGATCTCGTAGAACAATTCTGGCTTATCCGTTTTATCTTTAAGCTTGTTGACATCGTGATTTCCCACTAACGGCAGCAGTGGAATCAGCCTGCCATCTTGGCCGCCACCTTGGCCGATGGTGCGTTGCAAGCTCCGTAAAAAAGCCTGCCATCTAGCCATTGCCCACTTAGGGCCTTTTAGAAGGTTTTTAGTCCCTATTGTGTAGGCTAAGTCACCACCAATAACAATAAAGTCAGGGTGGTTAAAAGCGATCATCCGATTCATCCGGTGGAAAATCTCGGACGCTCCAGCATGATAGGCATCCCCGCCAATGGCCATCTTAACTGACCTTGTCAGTTTTTTGGGCATCGTCTGAAACGAGTACTCCCTCTTACTATCCTGAACCTTAAAGAGATAGACATTATCTTCCGTAAGCCCCTCTAAATAAATACGATGCACATCATATTCCTGCACAATCTGAGAATGCCCTTTAGCCGATTTCCAGGTCGAATCCCCCTTAATTTGATACTCCAGCTGGGGAAGGGTCGTTCCTGTGGGGGTTTGCCACTGGACAACCATCGTCGTCGTCGGATCCTTGACCCACGTCAGATAGATCGCAACCGGCTCTAGTGCCTCCAATAGGGGGCAGAGCAGCCCCAATAGAACCCAAGACCTGAGATATTTAACCATTTAACAATCAACCAATTAGATTTAACTCTATTTCATCATTCTCCTCATAACCTTCTGAAAATTCAATAAAAATCTTTTATTATTAGGATTTTGTAAATATTTGATTTACTTTTATCGCATTATATATTAAAATATATACTATAATTAACGCTAAAAACTAATAAATTATGACAAGAATCAAAGCTTCAGAATATAGCCCTAATAGCCATGCAGTGGCATTAAACCCTTTAACCAAGGGTCAAGTTACACTCCTTAATAAAGGCGCTACAAATGACATTTCAGAGCGAGTCAAAACCCTCGTTCAAACCCACCTTGGCTATCGAGGAGATGAGAACTTTAAAACAACCTTTACCAAAAAAGAAGTAACCTTCTCTTTAAAAAACGGCCCTGCAACCGAAAACCGCACTCTAAAGCTTGTCAACGGCCACTGGATGCTCAGCCAAAATAGCACTGACCCAGCTGCTTTAGATCCAAATGTAGAAGCTGAAGTCAATACCCTCATTACCGAAATTCTTGCCAATATCGCTAAAGCAAACCGCGCAACGGTTTCTGACCCAGCTGTCTCTACTGCTACCGTTGATGCTATCGAGCAAGAAGTTTCTTCAGCCGACGACTCTGAGATTGAGCCAATCAATGTCAAGCTTGCCTCTTTAGAAAAACAGCTTCAATCTAATCTAACGCTTGAACAGTCACTTAAAGTCCAACAACAAATCCTAGATGAATTAACCGGCTTAAGATCTGCCTTAGAAAAACAATCTCTATCCAAAAGCTTTCAAAGAGATGCTCTTGAAAAAGAAATCGCAAACCTTCGAAAAGCTTTAGAAAAAAAGGAACAAGAATTCAAAGAATTTATCAGAGAAGGGCAAGCTCAATATGACAGCATGCTGTTAGGATCTCGAATAGCCTTGGAAGAAAAGAATGAAAAAGCTCGTCAGTTACAAAAAAATATTGCTGCTTTAGAGAAGGTAGTATCTGAAAAAGACACGGCTCTTAAAAGAGCTTCTGAAGAACTTGAGTCCATAATAAAACAGATCGAAGCTGAATCCAAAAAAATCGAACAAGCCGCTAAAGAGAATGCTCCAAAACAGGAACAAGTTGGTCAAAAAGCCGCTGCTGCATTTAGAGAACAACAATCTAAGTTGCTTGCTGAAAAAACTGTGTTAGAAGAACAGCTTAGCACTGCTCGATCAAATTTAGAAAGCACAACAAAGGAACTCGAAATCCTTCGAACTGAAAACAAAGACTTGAATTTAAAACTTCAAAAAGCAGAATTCACTGGTGCAGTTTTCAATGCAACCATTGAAGGTCTTCAAGAGCTTCTTAAAGAAACAGAGCAACTACTCAAAGTTGAAAAAGCTGAACGACAAAATCAAGTTGAAGATCTCCAAAAAGACCTAAAAACAAAAGAAACCAAACTAAAACGCACCAGAAACGCAGAAGAAAAATTCGAAAGATTGCAGTCAAAGTTCGACGCTGAAAAGAAAAAATTCCAAAAGAAACAAAAAGCTCTCCAAGATCAATACAATCAACTGAAGTCACAATTTGAAATAGAGACAAAACTTAGTAACTTTTTAACAAAAGAAGTTATTCCAGAACTTCAGAAGGATCTGGAAGAAAAAGATCGCAAACTCAAAGCTGCTACAAAAACAGCGGAAGAAAACGAATCCCAACTTCAATCGGAAAAAGCTCGTTATAAGATGGTGGAAGCTAATCATACAAACGTTGAGAAGATGAAGAAAATCTTTACACAAATCGACCAACAAACCACAGACTTGACTTCTAAACTTGAAGCAGCAACAACCGAGAACTACACTTTCACCCAAAACATTCAAGATCTTCAAGAGTCTCTTCAAGAGAAAGAGGCTCTTAATGCAAAACTAAGCAAAGAAAAAGAATATCTGAATCTAGTCATTCAAGATGCAGAACAAGAAAAAAAGCTTGAAACTGCCCGATCAGATCTAAATAACATGAAACAAAAAGTCCAAATGCGCGAGCTTTACTCAAAATACCTTGAAGCGCGTTTAAAACACCTCGAAGGTACAGATGAAGTTGGAATGCTAACCCAAGAAAATAGCAATCTGAGGGATAAGAGCTCATCTGCCGAACTTGCTGTTGAAATGAAAATACAAGAGATTGCATCGCTATCAGAGCAGCTTGAACAAGCAAAACAGATACAAGCAACTCTTCAAAACACAGTCAAAAACTTGCAATCCGAACTTGCACAAGCCGCTGATGAGGCTAAGAATGTTTCTCTAGAAGCGACAAAAAAAGAAGCCCAACTTCGCGAGAACCTGAAAGAATACGAAGAAATCTACACAGAGACAAAGGCAGAACTCACAAAAGCAGAAAAGAATAACAAAGAACTGACAGATCAACTTGAATCTGCAAGCACGTTGAATACTCTTGCATTACAACAAATTCAAGCTCTTGAGAAGTCTCTCAATGAAAAAGATCAAAAACTTGAAGCTGCTGCAAGGAATATCGTGCAAATTGAGTCGCTATCAGAGCAACTTGAAACAGCAACTCAAATGCAAGCATTCCTTCAAGCTAAAGCTGATGGATACAAATCTGATCGTGATGATGCGAAACAATTAGCTAAAGAGGCTATGGAAGCTTATCAAATAGCGAAAGAAAACGAAGCCCAAATTAACAATGAGTTCGATGCGTATCAAGAGGAAATGGAAGCATTCGTTGAAGAGCAAAAGACAGAACTCGCAGCAAAACAATCTGAAAACGATGACCTGCAAGGTCAGTTTGAAACAGAAAAATTGTTTAAAGACTTTGCACTTGAACTCAATAAAAATTTCCAGAAGTCTGTTGATGAAAAAGATGAACAACTCGCAATTGCTGCAGAAAATATAACACAAATTCAATTGCAACTTGAACAAGCAACTGAAATGCAAGACACTCTTCAAGCTCAAAATACAGACTTGGATTCTAGACTCGAAGATTCAACAATGACCATCCAAGAGCTTCAGAGGTCTCTTAGAAAAAATGAGGGACGGCTTAAAGATATTGAAATAGAGCGTGACGAAGCGCAATTAGACAGAGATGAAGCAAAAGAAGACGCTGCCATTGCTCTGGATAAAACTAATGCCGCTCTCCTAGAAGCTCAACGCAAGATTAAGTCTCTGGAAGGAGAGCTCATTCAAGCTCAACGTGAACTACGTCATCTCAATGCGGAGATGAATAGCGAACCACTAAAACTTGAAGCCATCCGCAAAAAGCAATACGAAAACAATCGCAGCTAAAACTTAGCGAGACGCTTCTGTTGTTTCGACAGCTTGGACTTCCGTCACTTCGTCAGTGCCTGGTTGAACGTCTGAGATCGCCATTTTTAAAACTTCAATCTTAGAACCATCCACCATCTTTAAGATCACGGTGTTGTCTTGAATACGGACAACAGAACCGATGATTCCCATTGCAGTGACGCGGTCGCCTTTTTTCAGACCGCTGCGTTGTTTTTCTAACGCTTTACGTCTTTTTTGCTCTGGGCGCCAGAGAAGGAAGTAAAAGAAGACAACGCCAAATCCAAGAAGCATCAAAGTTTGGTACATGTTCCCACCTGCAGCAGGAGCAGCTTCATCAGCGAGTAAAGATCCAGTTGCCAAAACTAAAAAAGGCACGATTTTTTTCATATTTCCTCAAAGGTTTTTTTATAAAAATCTTAATACAAGTTTGCCTGATTTAGCCTGAAGAATCAAGTAGAACCTATCTCAGTATTATAAATATTTGATTTTTGATGCCTTTTTTGTCAGATTCCAAGACCGCTTTGCAGGACATACTTAGAAAAGTAGGCTAAGAAGCGGTCTTGGAATCTGACGAAAAAGGCGCGAAAAGCGAATGTTTAGAATACTGAGATAGGTTCTAAAAAGGATTTTATGTCTTCAATAGCAAAACAATATTTTCAATATGTGGAGTATGCGGAAATTGATCCACCGGCTGCACATAAATGATTTGATACTCTGAAAGCTCAGCAATATTTTGAGCCTGAGTCAGTGGATTACAGGAGACATACAGGATATGCTCAGGCTGGAGCCGTTTTAAAGCCTCTATAGCCAACGAATCAAGCCCAGCTCTTGGCGGATCCACAATCGCCAAATCAGGTTGTAACATCGAGGCTTGTGATAACAGCTTGCCGACATCGCCGCACTGGATATCGATGTTGGAGATCCCATTGACCTCAGCATTTGTCTTGGCATCGAAAACAGCATGGGGATTGAGCTCGATAGCGATCACCTTCTCTGCTTTTAGAGCAAAAGCCATCCCTAAGGTCGCCGTTCCGCAATAGAGATCATAAACAGTCGATTTGGGACTCATATTGGCGATCTCAATAGCCTGGTTGTAGAGAACTTCAGCTTGCTCGGTATTGGGCTGAAAAAACGATGTGGGGCTGATTTTGAAGGTCAATGTCCTCCCCTGCAGATGGAGCTTTTCCGTGATGTGGTCAGGGCCGCTCAGTACCATCTCATAAAACTGCGTAGGACGGCCAGCAATCGCCTGCTGAACCCTCAGAAAGATGCTCATTTGAGGATCATCGAGAGCTTTGACAAAACCATCCAGTTGCGCTCTTGTGGGGGCAAAACGGGGGTCTCCAGAGACCGTCAACATCGCTAAACGGTCGCCGGTACGGCGACCTTCTCGAAGCGTGAGCGTCCGCAAGGTGCCTTGCCCATTGCGAAAATTAAAAGCAGAAAGTGGTGTGCTTTCCCACCAGGCGCGGACCCTTTGCAGGGCTTCAGACATCCAGGAAGGAGCAATCAGGCATTCTTGGAGATTAAAGACCTTCCCTCGGGATTTTCTAAGAATAAGTCCTAGATAACGGTCGCCGGCTTTGTTTTGAGAGAAGGAAAACTCCATCTTATTGCGGTAGCGCCAAGGATCTTTGCACGGAATAATGGGCGAAATAGGGACATCAAAAATCTTCTCAATCTCAGCTTGTTTTTGAATGAGCTGGTCAGAGTAGGGGATCTGCTGAGAGCTGCAGCCCCCGCAATCGGGGACGTGGATGCAAAGAGGGTTCATGGGGGAAAATAGTACCAGTTCCCCCCTGAAATCGAAAGTTTAAGTTTTGGTTTTTCCCGCTTCGACAGATTCTTTACGGAACATTTTAGCGACTTTGGCAAAGTTTAAAGTCGCCTTGCGGACCCGTTTAGCAGCGGCTTTATTACCTCGAATCACATCTTCGAGCTCTGTTTGCATCTCATTGAGCATTCTTTTCATTGTTTCGACAGTGTCCATGAGTGCCATAGTTACCTCTTGTTTTATTCCTTTGCATAAGAGATTTCCCCATATTGTTCAATCTTTATTTGAATGCATCAGAAATTAAAGTAATTTTTGATATTTTCAATAACCTCTAGCTAATCAAAGGCAAAGTTTGGTATACTCTCCCCTGAGTTGTTGATTTGAGCTTTCTGTCCAGTGTGCAATTGTGTGCTTTAGGAAGAAGATCTGATCAGGCTTATATTTAGGTGTATTATCACCTGTTTTCAAATGAAGGAATTATTATTTTATGTCACAAACACAAAAATTGTACGTTGGAAGTCTTCCTTATAAGACAACCGAAGATGAACTTTTTCAGATTTTCAGCCAATTCGGCGAAATTATCTCTGTTAAAATTGTCACAGACCGAGTAACTGGCCAATCTAAAGGTTTTGGATTTGTCGAGATGTCAAGTGCTGACGCTGCCCAAAAAGCTATCGAATCAGTTAATGGTTCAGAGCTCGGCGGAAGAACACTCGTCGTATCTATCGCTCGCCCGCCACAAGAACGTGAGCGCGGAGAAGGTGGATTCTCAAGACAACCACGCGGAGACCGTGGTGGACGTGGTGAAGGACGTTACCGCGATCGTTAATCTTTATTGATTGAACTTTCAGACCTTACTGCGTTTTTCGCAGTAAGGTCTTTTTTTTGAGCTCGTGCAGCCCGCCAAACTTCTGAAGATACTCCTTTCCCCAAGCACACCAGTGAGCCACAACGACTGAGTCGTTGTATCCCTGGATCATTCTCCAGTTATACTTAGGATCTAATTCTTTGATCCGGACCTTGCCAGACATTATGAGCTCTGTCAAAGCGTTTTGATCGCCCATGTACTTGTCGTTGTTTTTGCATAGCTCTGCCCATTTCTTTAGAAAAGAAGACTTTTTCCAAAAAAGCAAAACTCCAGAATTGTAATCTTGTGATTCCCTAACGATTGCGAGCTCTGTCTTTTTTTCAAACCCATCAAAAAGAGGCTTTAATGGCCCGCAAACTTCACAATCGACATCCAACCAGAGTGTCAGATCAAAAGGCGCCTGCAAGCAAGCTAAAGGCTTTTTAAACCACGCGGCGCGCGCCTGCCACACATCGCCTTTGTAGGTTTCTTGCCACTGCTTTGCAAGATTCTTAGAAAGAGTTTTTCTTGCGTGAACAAAACCATGAGGGGCTTTGATGGAAATGACTTGGAATCTTTTTTGACACCACTTGAGCATGTTAGGACTCAAGCCAAAGTCAGCGATTGCCACAGGAAAATCGTTGTACTTTGAATAGTACTTCCACCACCAGGGAAGAAGCCACTCGGTCTTGCGATCAGAGCCAATCAAAACACCTTTCTGCATATCCTCTCCTCATATATCAGGGTATAGTCAAGGTATGCAAAAGGCTTCAAGTAAAAGCTGCGTCAATAAACCCGAGATAGATATTTGTATATTCTTGACGTGCTTCTTTAGGAGCTTCAGCCTTTAATTTATCGATGACATTTTTTGGATAAGGTGCTGTGATAGCATCAAGCTTTTTTTGAAAATCATTGATAATACGTTGGAAATTCTCAGTAAAGAATATATCAACACACTCAAAGGCACCCTCATCAAGTTTGTAAGGCTGGTCTTCAAGGAGGCCTTTCTTAGCCTCTTCGAGCAAGGCTCTGACTTGGGAATAGACAATCGATCCAAAAAATTCCGCCTGAGTTTTCTCTTTCAGCCCAAGATCATTGATCTTATCCAGGCACTCTGTCTTCAGAATCTTTAAAATCCTTTGAACATAATTATTGGCGCTTAAAACAGGGATTTTCTGACTATTGCGAAAAGCTTCGGCTTTTTCCAAAATCTTTTTTTGAATGTCATCAGACATTTTTTTAGCGGCATCATGATTCTTATGCCATTCAGGCACTAAGATAATTTTCAGCGTGTTCAAAAGTTCAAGTAGCTGATGGATTTGCTTTTGAAACTTCCAAACATCATGATAGACGGGTTTGCTTGCCAAATGAGGATTGTCTTCAAAGAATTCAATCCAAAGCGGATTTCCCTGCATAAAATTGACCACCCATTGATGCTGCTCCTCAGGGGATTCACATTTCCTGCCTAGAAGAAGTGTCGCAAATTTTTTAAAGTCCCTTCTAAACACCGACAGCATCTCAACTCCAAGAAGGGTGCCAGAGTGTTGTCTGGAGGGTTGGTTAGAACGGAAATAGCACTTATTGTTAACCATTTCATGGAGAGGGAGCTGTAGGGCGGCTTTTCTCTTCTTCGCAAAGTCTTCTCCAGGTCTTTGCCATACCGCCAGCTCCTTTTCTGCAATATGATACCTGTTCAGGCTCCATCCGAATAAACACGTAAATGCAATCGCCCCGACACCCGATGCGACAACAAGATAAAAAGCAGGACCTTGAAAAGCAAACAACGTCAGACCAAGGGCAAGTGTCCCCGACACATACTGAATCCTTCTACAGCTTGTAAAAAGACCACTCCATGTTTCGACAGCAAGCGCTTGAAGATCACCGTTTTCGTACTTAACTTTAAAAAATCTGTCGACGGTAGCCACATTGGGATTGTTATCATTGGGCTGTACCCGATCTTTCAGAGTCTTAATGTTGGCTGATGTTAAAAGTACATCAGCATCTTCTAAAGTGAAGATATTAGAATTTAGACTGACAGAATACGGATGGTCTTCAGATTTAATACCCTGGACAAACGGAGTCTCAGCCCCTAATCGAAAAAAAGTTGCCGTCATATTTTCCTACACTTTCACTTGGCTAACGACAACAGGATTCTTGTTAAAAAGTCTCCGAATATAACCCATACGGTTATACTCATCGATCGCTGGAATTGCTTTCTGCTCTTGAGGAGTGAAAAAATTTTGGATTGAATGAGCTTTGTTGGACAAATCAGGATATTCAAGCGCAGAATAACGTATTTGCGACACCCAATCACCCAAATTTTGGATGTAGTCCATCTTTTCTTTTAAACAATAGAGATTATAGAGTTTGACACCCGAATAGATAACCATTGCAGCCATAGCAACACAACTAGTCACAAGAGCAAGCGCAAGCAACTGTCCAGCCAAATTATCACTTTTAGCTAAAGTTGGAACCAGCGCAGAAAACAATGTTGCTCCACTAAAACTAGCTGCAGAGACAATGGAGAGTTTTTCAATCTCGCAACTAAACCATTCTTGAATATATCCATTGATCTTACTCGATGCTACAGAGCCAAAACTTTCATCTAATTTATGAACAACGGTAATTTCGTCCTCTTTATTAATCTCAAAAGGCCTGTCCTTTATTTTCTCAGGAACTGAAACAACCAGCCAGCCTTCAACTAAAAAATAACCTGTCCGTTTTTTTGTAACTGTAAAACGAGTTTGTCCCCAAAAATCTCCATATTTCACATTTTCGACAGCAGATTTTTTTTCAACCTTCTGCACTACTGGACCATGCACGATCTGGTAGATGGGTTGTTGCTTTGGAACATCTCCAAGAGATTCTGAAATCGGCTCACCTCGCAAACCAGCTTCCAATCTCTTAATGACTTTTTCTTTCATTATCTTAAATTCCTCTTTTGTACAACCAATCAAACTAGCTTCCTTACTATAACGAGTATCCTCTATTGAAAAAAAACAAGCTAACAGTTGCTCGAAGATTACTTTTTTTTCCTCTCTCGAAAAATCATTAAAAAGAACATCCAATTTCTCGACGACTTCTTCATCTGAAATCTGCTTTCCTTGCAAACGAGCTTGCTCTCTTAAACAATTAGCTAACAGTCCCCTGAGCATTAACTCTTTTTGCGCATTTGAAGAATCATCTAAGCATATCGTCTTGATTAACTCTTTTTCGTCGGTTGAAAAATTTTTAACCCGTATCTTGCGGATTAACATTTTTCCCGCATCAGAAGGAGATCTGATGGGAGAAGACTTTGGAATTGTAAAATAGTTATGCCTCACAAAATCCTGATTTACTCCTGGAAAGCGAGGTTCAGCTTGGATTTTTTTATTAAACTCCAGATGCATCATCCATTCTGCAAAGAGTTTTTCATTTGATGTAAAGATTGATCTAATGCCCATATTTGCCTCAAAATTTTACAAAAATTATAGCTAAACAACGAATAAAAATGTGAAGTAAAGAAAATTTGAAAACCAATTCATGGATAGACGAGGGCAAAAAAAAGCCCTAGTTAGCAAAGCCAACTAGGGCGAAGGAAAAACTGGCGGCAACCTACTCTACCATACTCTTGCGTACAGTACCATCGGCGATGAGAGGCTTGACTGCTGAGTTCGGAATGGGATCAGGTATTTCCCTCTCTCTATAACCACCAGTAAAAAATTTTCGGATAAGTAAATCATTGATGTAAAATAGCGCTCAAAGTTGATAATTCAACTTAATTTTAACAGACGCTTCAGCTTTTTATTATCATTGACTTGGCTCTTATAAATAAGAGCGAAGCCGAAAATAAAAAGGAAGATCAAGTCAATCGAACGATTAGTATTGGTTAGCTCAGCGCATTACTACGCTTACACATCCAACCTATCAACCCGGTCATCTTCCGGGGTTCTATTGGGATACTTTATCTTGAAGGAGGCTTGGCGTTTAGATGCTTTCAACGCTTATCCTTTCCGAACATAGCTACCTGGCTATGCACTTGGCAGTACAACCAGCACACCATTGGTTCGTCCACTTCGGTCCTCTCGTACTAGAAGCAGCTCTTCTCAAGTATCCTACGCCCACAACAGATAGGGACCAAACTGTCTCACGACGTTTTGAACCCAACTCGCGTACCACTTTAATTGGCGAACAGCCAAACCCTTGGGACCTCTAACCGTTTTCCGACATTACTATCGGTGCCAGACTATTCCTTCACCGTCTTCTCAGTTGTTACCAACTGCGAGATTAGGTGCGAGCCGTGTGATAGATTTTTGAATTGTTCTATCTCATGTTGTCACTGAAATGACAACAATCAGTCGTTAGGGGAGGCAACCTTCTTGGACCGTTACTGCATTGTTCTTGCGTCGGTTTTCAGACCGGACGTTCAAACGCGATAACGCATCTGCTAATTGAGCAACAAAGATCAAGTCTTTCTTACTTTCGATAGATTTCTCTAAGATTTCTATCGCGTAATCAGCTTGTCGTTTTTTTACTTGGAGATATGGACTGACGTTATGCAGAACTTCTCGTACTAACTTTTGATCTTTGACGATCCAGTCGTGGGTTGTTCTATTACGAACAACTTTACCGACTTGAAATTCGTCTGCAATCCAGTTAAGTACTCGACTATCCTTTTGGGTGATTTTAACAATCACTCGCACTCGGAATCCATATTTTTTCTCTAGATGCTTTTCGATGGTAGCCATGATAGCACCATCAGCATCTAAGAAACCTGCCAAGTAAGCTCGTTTAACTTCAGAAAATTCCTTTCCCACGGCGTGAACCTCAAAAAGATATTTAGTATAACCTAAATTATCATTTAAGGCCTTCACCGTTTTGAGCTCGTTTATTACTCTAGAGTTTCCTCTAGAGAGAGAAGTTTTGAATGGGCCCTTTATAAGTTACCTTATAGAAGGCCCTCCTTGTTTTCTCCAGCCCCAGGATGTGATGAGTCGACATCGAGGTGCCAAACCGCCACGTCGATATGAACTCTTGGTGGCGATAAGCCTGTTATCCCCGGAGTACCTTTTATCCGTTAAGCGACGGCGATTCCACTTTCTACCGCCGGATCACTAAGCCCTACTTTCGTACCTGCTTGTCTTGTTGGACTCGCAGTTAACCTCTCTTATATCTTTACACTCAACTCGTGATTGCCAACCACGATGAGAGAAGCTTTGGACTCCTCCGTTACTTTTTGGGAGGATACCGCCCCAGTCAAACTACCCGTCTGACATTGTCCATCCCCCGGATTCACGGGTGGGATGTTAGACTTCCGACTCTTTAAAACTGGTATTTCACCGACGACTCCAGCAGCCCTAACGAGCCACTTTCACAGTCTCCCAGCTATCCTACATATAAAAAGTCAAAAGCCAATATCAGAGTATAGTAAAGGTTCACGGGGTCTTTCCGTCTTGTTGCGGGTAAACAGCATCTTCACTGCTACTACAATTTCACCGAGTCTCCCGTTGAGACAGTGCCCAGATCGTTAGGCCATTCGTGCAGGTCGGAACTTACCCGACAAGGAATTTCGCTCAGTTATTCTCCTTTATGTTTCCATAAAAGCTGGACTCTATCTTAATTTGCCGCGATTCATCTGCTCTTTGATAGCTCGAATTTCTTCGATACCATCTAGAGTTAAATGATCGCCTAATTGGATCCTCAATAGAACTTCCCGAAACTTTAAAAAATCGATATGCTTTTTTGTTCTTAGCAAATGCTTTTCAAAAAATGGCACGATTTTTTGCAGTAGATGCTCGATTTCTCTTACTCGATAGGCCATTCGGTCTCCATGGTTTCGTCTTACGACGCCACAACCGAAATAAGCTTTTATCGCATTTAGAATCTGAACATCTTTTTCGTGTTGGACAACGGTGAATTCAGGTAAAACCTGATATCCAGCTGTCATTTCAGGATGTCGATTGATCGACACATGAAAACAGCCTTCACCATCTACGAATCCAACAATCCATTGCGCTTCCAATTTCATAACAAACTCCAAACATATAGTCTCTGAGGATTCTAGTTTCGCTTGAAACTAGCCTTTCCTGCGGATTGTCCCCATGTCTTCCAGATTTTTACTGCCCTAAAAGAAGGACGAGTACTGAGAAGTTTTGGAGGAGTTTCCCGCATATGGTTTGATTTTACTAAAGCTAGCGTTCTTGTTAACCTTAGGCATTTATGTTAGCTAACTATCGCTAGTTAGATCGGACTATATCATATCTCCAAGGTTGGAGATTCTGGCGTATAGTCTCTGAGGATTCTAGCTCATACGAACTAGTCTTTCCTGCTGATTGACTGCACTCACAGATTGTCACCACCTAATATTTTATCAGGGGGTACCATGAGATACTCAGTTGTTCCAGCATATAGCCAGATTTTACAACGGCCATTCTTAAGGTTTAACCGTTATAGTTACGGCCGCCATTCACCAGGGCTTAAATTCGGTGCGTCGCATTGCTGCTAACACCTCCTTTTGACCTTTTGGCATTGGGCAGGCTTCACACCATATACTTCCTCTTAGACGAGTTTGCATAGTGCTGTGTTTTTGTTAAACAGTCGCCTGGGCCATTTTGCTTCGACCAGATTCTGCTTCTTGACGCGAAGTCAATAACAGTTTCCGGCCCCTCTTTTCCCGAAGTTACGAGGGTAATTTGCAGAGTTCCTTAACGAGAGTTATCTCGCGCGCCTGAGAATATTCATCCTAATCACCTGTGACGGTTTTGGTACGGTCGCCTTCGAAAACTAGAGGTTATTTCTTGAAAATATCGCGCTACGTTATCGGTTCCTCCGAAGATTCCCCTTGTCCAAGACCGAGTTTTATGCCACCGGATTTACCTAGTGGCCCACCCCATCTCGAAACGGACACATCCAATGGTCCGCACGCTTAACTTATTTTGTCACCCCGTCGTATAATCTACGGCGGCGCAGGAATGTTTAACCTGCTTCCCATCACCTACGCGTTTACGCCTTGGCTTAGGGACCGGCTGACCCAGGGAAGACGAGCTTTACCCTGGAAACCTTGATTTTTCGGCGAGAAAGATTTTCACTTTCTTTATCGTTTACTCATGCCATGCATTATCACTTGTATGCGCTCCAATGCTCCTTACGGTACATCTTCGTTGCACATACAACGCTTCTCCTACCACGTATATCCCTCACGGGTATACATCCGCAATTTCGGCTCTATGCTTCGAGTCCCGTATATTATAGGCGCGAAGTCTCTCGATTGGTGAGCTGTTACGCACTCTTTAAATGATGGCTGCCTCTAAGCCAACATCCCAACTGTCTTTGAAACTTCACTTCCTTTCTCACTTAGCATAGAATTAGGGGCCTTAATTGGCGATCTGGGCTGTTCCCCTTTTGACTATGAAGCTTATCCCCCACAGTCTATCTCCCGACTAGCTTCCTGGTATTCGGAGTTTGATTTCCTTCGGTAAGGCTTGCGCCTCCCTAGTGAATTCAGTGCTCTACCCCCAAGAAGTTAACGTCGAGGCTAACCCTAAAGTTATTTCGGAGAGAACAAGATATCTCCAAGTTTGATTAGCCTTTCACCCCTATCCACAGTTCATCCAAAACTTTTTCAACAGTTACTAGTTCGGACCTCCACTAGGTGTTACCCCAGCTTCATCCTGACCATGGATAGATCACTTGGTTTCGTGTCTGCAGCAAATGACTAAATCGTGCTATTAACACTTGCTTTCGCTTCGGCTCCAGAACGTTTTCAGTCCCTTAACCTTGCCATTTACCGCAACTCGCTGGCTCATCATGCAAAAGGCACGCCGTTAGCCATTCCCTTAAAAAGGGCATAGGCCTTCGACCGTTTGTAAGCTGTTGGTTTCAGGTTCTATTTCACTCCCCTAGCAGGGGTTCTTTTCACCTTTCCCTCGCGGTACTGGTTCACTATCGGTCATCGACGAGTATTTAGCCTTGGAGGGTGGTCCCCCCAGATTCAGACCGGATTTCCCGTGGCCGGTCATACTCAGGTACTCATTAGGTTTTCTAATCTTTTCGCTTACGGGGCTATCACCCTGTATCGCTAACCTTCCCAGGTTATTAAGCTAAAACTCGAAATACCACGTCATGAGCCCTACAACCCCAAAAAGACGAACTTTTTGGTTTGGGCTATTCCCACTTCGCTCGCCGCTACTATGGGAATCTCTTATAGATTTCTTTTCCTCTGCCTACTGAGATGTGTCACTTCGGCAGGTGTAACTTCTCTACCCTATGAATTCAGGTAGTGATAATGGAACATTACTCCCATTGGGTTCCCCCATTCGGAAATCTCCGGTTCAATGCTTCTTTCCAGCTCACCGGAGCTTATCGCAGGTTTGCGCGTCCTTCTTCGTCTGTCGATGCCAAGGCATCCACCAACAGCCCTTAGCAACTTGATCAAAAATCATTTTGCTAATTCGCCGTTAAAATATAAATATGAATTATTCTTCAAGCGCTAATTTACATCAGTGAAAATTGCGCTTTGATTTAATTGAATACTTGTATTAATTAAACTTACATTACTTATCCGAAAATTTCGAGAAAACAAATGTAGTATTTCTACTACATCTCTTGTTTAGACAAGAGAAGGGAAGCGATGATACATGCACAAACAAGCTTGCTCAACCTAATGTCGTTCACCGGAGGGGTGAACGTACATATTGTCCTTAAAAGGAGGTGATCCAGCCCCACCTTCCGGTAGGGCTACCTTGTTACGACTTCATCCCAGTCATCGGCCTTACCTTGATGCCCTCTCCCCCCTGTAATAAAACAGGGGTTGAGTCAGACACTTTGGGCAAAACCAACTCCCATGATGTGACGGGCGGTGTGTACAAGGCCCGGGAACGTATTCACGGCGTTATTGCTGACACGCCATTACTAGCAATTCCGACTTCATGTGGACGAGTTGCAGTCCACAATCTGAACTGAGATCGGCTTTCTGGGATTTGCTCCACCTTGCGGTCTTGCAGCCCTCTGTACCGACCATTGTAGCACGTGTGTAGCCCTGGACATAAAGGCCATGCGGACTTGACGTCATCCTCGCCTTCCTCCTAGTTAACCTAGGCAGTCTCATTAGAGTCCCCACCTTACGTGTTGGCAACTAATGATAAGGGTTGCGCTCGTTGCTGGACTTAACCAAACACCTCACGGCACGAGCTGACGACAGCCATGCAGCACCTATACAGAAGTCCTTGCGGACGAAGCCATTTCTGGCATCTCCCTCTGCATTTCGAGCCCAGGTAAGGTTCTTCGCGTTGCATCGAATTAAACCACATGCTCCACTGCTTGTGCGGGCCCCCGTCAATTCTTTTGAGTTTCACCCTTGCGAGCGTACTCCTCAGGCGGTGTACTTAACGCGTTAGCTCCGACACAGCCAGGGTTGAGCCTAGCTACATCAAGTACACATCGTTTACGACAAGGACTACCAGGGTATCTAATCCTGTTTGCTCCCCTTGCTCTCGCGCCTCAGCGTCAGGTAAAAACTAGAAAGCCGCTTTCGCCACCGGTGTTCCTCCATGTATCTACGCATTTCACCGCTACTCATGGAATTCCGCTTTCTCCGTCAGTCCTCAAGAAACACAGTTTCAAATGCAGCACCAAAGTTGAGCTTTGGTATTTCACATCTGACTTATGCCCCCGCCTACGCGCCCTTTACGCCCAATAATTCCGATTAATGCTTGTACCCTACGTATTACCGCAGCTGCTGGCACGTAGTTAGCCGGTACTTTTTCTTCTGGTACCCTCAAATTGATACGTTATTCACGTATCTTTCTTGTTCCCAAACAAAAGAGCTTTACAACCCGAAGGCCTTCATCACTCACACAGTGTCGCTCCGTCAAGCTTGCGCTCATTGCGAAAGATCCTCGACTGCAGCCTCCCGTAGGAGTCTGGGCAGTTTCTCAGTCCCAATGTTGGCGGTCAATCTCTCAATCCGCCTAGACGTCTTAGCCTTGGTGCGCCATTACCACACCAACTAGCTGATATCGCATGAACCTCTCTTTAACCGCAAAGCCGCCCCTGTAAACAGGACCGGTCCTCTACTTTGATAAACAAGGGATTCCCCTCGCCACCTCATTCGGTATTAGCGGCCGTTTCCAGCCGTTATCCCCAGGTTAAAGGCAAGTTGTTCATGTATTACTAACCCATCCGCCACTAGATAACAAGTTGCCCTGCTATCTCGTTCGACTTGCATGCCTCATCCACACTGTCAGCATTCAATCTGAACCAAGATCAAATTCTCAAGTTGAGAATTTAATTTTGTATAAAAATCTAAAAAAAATTGTTAAAAGGCAATAGATAGTGATAAATCACTACTATCGCACAAGCTTATTATATGCTTGCACATCGCTTCTCTTGACTTGTCTAAACAGCTTTAGCGGCCCGAGGGCCCTATTTCACTCAACATAATCTTGAGGAAGGCTACAACATACTTTATCTCAGGGATTTTGTGCAACCCCAGAAACTTGTGCCATTAACTGGCACCGTTGCAGTTTCACTCAATCGTTATTTTGAGGAAGCCAACACGATACTAAACGCCAGGATTTTTCCGCAACGTCTTTTGGCTTAAAACATTCTTTTAGCGCAAAAAAATCTGCTTTTCCGAGGGAAAGTACGATTTTTGCAATTTCTGAAAGTTTTTGTTAAAAAAATTATTTGTCGGATTTTTTACTGAAAAAAAGTCGATTTGACGACCGCAAAGCGTGTTATTTCACACCTTGCGGATGTCAAAAAAATTATAAGTAGACGTAAGCAGCCATACCGATGAGATATCCAATGAGAACTGGGATAGAGACTTTCTTCATGTAGGTCATGAAGTCGATCTTTTCCATGCCCATAAGGGCAACGCCTGATGAGGAGCCGATAATCAGGATACTTCCGCCGGTTCCCGCTGCGTAGGCAATCATGTGCCATAGTGCATGGTCTGGAGGGAATGTCTCCAACGGATACATGCCCATTGTAGCGGCAACGAGAGGAACGTTATCAACAACAGCTGAAAAGAGGCCGATAAACGTCGCAAGGGTCGCTAAGCTCTCCACTTGTCCACCAAGCCATGTTGCTAGATCCTTGAGTAGGCCTGCAGCCTGCAGAGAGCCGACGCAAAGCAGAATTCCTAAGAAGAACAACACGCCGGAGATATCTACCTTTGTTAAAACATAAGGAACGCGCAGGTGTCTGCGTTGCTCATGTTTATGGTGCAGTCCATCCGTGACTAGCCATAAAATAGAAAGGCTGATCAAAATACCCATGAAAGGAGGAAGTCCAGTCATTGCTTTGAAAACCGGCACAGAGACAAGCCCTAAAACGCCGAGGACAAAAACAAGCCGCGCACCCGGTTCTTCGACCACTTGTTTTTCTTTAGATGCTGGCGAAATGCGGCCTTTCATGCGGAAGGAAAAATAGACCAATGGAACCAAAACAGAAAGCACACTAGGGGTAAATAGAGCTTTCATCACAGCAAAGGAAGTGAGCTGTCCATTGATCCAAAGCATCGTTGTTGTGACATCTCCTATCGGCGTCCAAGCACCGCCCGCGTTAGCTGCAACGACAACGAGGCAGCATAGAAGGAAACGGTCTTTCGTATCGGGAATCAATTTCCTTAGAAGCGAAACCATTAAAATGGTTGTGGTCAAGTTGTCAAGAATGGCAGAAAGAAAAAAGGTTGCAATAGCAATCAGCCAAAGCATTTTACGCTTGGAAGTCGTTCGTATCGCATCGGTAACGACTTTAAATCCATGATGGGAATCGATCAGCTCGACAATGGTCATCGCGCCTAATAAGAAAAAGATAATTTGAGCGACTCCAGAGACATCGAGATTGAGATGAGCGATATTTTCAGAGAGTGAATGGGGGCTGCCGAGAAAAAAGACGGCCCAGCAGGCGACTGCCATAAAAATGGCAACCGCAGATTTGTTGATTTTAAGAATATGCTCGAAAATGATTGCTGTATAACCAAGAGCAAAAATCACGATCAAAAATATATAACTCATTGAACCTATCCCAGTAATTCGATTTTTTTGGAGGGATTATATCAACTTAATATTATCTCCCCAAAAAAAATCGACTGTAACTTAGATAGGGTTAGGCAATCCCTGTGTGGATGATATCATGCATACGGACGAGGCCAACGACCTTCTCATCTTCGATGACAGGCAGGACCATGATCCACCGTTTGGGATCCTTTTGCATGAGTTTAAGAGCATCCCAGGCTAGAACATCAGACTTTGTCGAAATCGGAGACCTTGTCATCAGCTCTTCGATTGTTTTTTGCATGACGTCAGATCCAAAGGATTGCAAAGAACGGCGGAGATCTCCATCGGTATAAATTCCTTGAAACTTGCCTTCTTGATCGACAATCAGCAAACAACCGAGTCTTTTGGCTGAAAATTCTGGTAAAACTTCTAAGAGTTTTTGGGAGGGTTGGCAAAGTGGAAGAGCTTCTCCTTGGATCATAATCTGGTCGACTTTGATTGTCGCTTTTTTACCAATCGCTCCTGAAGGGTGATTTTCTCCATACGAAGCGAGGGTGAAACCTTTGTGCTTCATCAAGGCCATTGTCAAGACATCGCCAAATAAAAGTTGAACTTCTGTGGAAATAGTCGGAGCCAGGTCAAAAGGACAAAGTTCTTTTTCAACAGGCAGTGAAAGAGCGACATCGGCCATTTGAGCTAAACGGCTATTCGAGTTGGAAACAAGAGCGATCAACTTAGCTCTTTTTTTCCGAATAGAGGGAATAAGGCCTAAAAGTTCTTCGGTCTCCCCGCTCTTACTGAGAAAAATGACACAATCATCCGAAGAAACTATTCCGATATCGCCATGTAAAAAATTGAGGGAAGGTAAATAAATCGCCTTTGTTCCGGTTGAAACAAGGGTCATCGCGATTTTTTCTGCGACAAGCCCGCTTTTCCCAATGCCGGTCAAAACTAAAAATCCTTTGATGCCAGCGCAAAGATTAAATACAGCTTCTGCCTGTTTTTCATCTAAATGATCGAAAAAGTACTCGAGATGCTTCCGCTGATCGTTAAATATTTCTCTTAACACAATATGCTTCCTCAACTACGAGATGATAGGATATTGGCTTTTTTGGATGAAGTAGATAATGTGAAGAGGTAGTTGCAAAAAGCACCGCCCCAGAAAAATCGATGATTTTGAGTCAGTTTGCTGTCCCACTGCGGGGAAACATACTCAGATGAGTAGGGCCCCTCAGTGGGGCGGCAAAAGGGCGATTTTAATGGGGTGGAGCTTTTTGTAACTGCCTCTTAAAAAAGGATGAGTATGCACGAGATTACAGTTGCACGTGGAGATGGGATCGGTCCAGAAATCATGAAAGCGACGCTGCATGTCCTCAAAGAAGCCGGAGCGCAGCTTAAAATCCATGAAGTCGAAATCGGAGAACAAGTTTACAAACGAGGTGTCTTAACGGGGATTGAACCGAAAACATGGGAAACGATCAAACGGACAGAAGCCTTTTTGAAAGCCCCTATCACTACCCCTCAAGGCGGCGGATTTAAAAGTTTAAATGTGACGGTCCGGACAACCTTGGGGCTGTATGCGAATATACGTCCTTGCGTCTCATATTCTCCATTTATTCAAACAAAAAATCCGAAAATGGACCTGGTCATTGTCAGAGAAAATGAAGAAGATCTCTACGCTGGAATTGAATACCGTCAAACTCCCGATGTCATGGTCTCTCACAAAATTATCACAAGACAAGGATCAGAAAAAATCATCCGGTACGGCTTTGAATACGCTAGGCAGCACGGCAGAAAAAAGGTCACTTGCTTTACAAAAGACAATATCATGAAGTTCTCCGACGGTCTTTTTCATAAGATCTTCGAGGAAATTGCCAAAGAGTATCCTGAAATTGAGAATGAGCACTGGATTGTCGATATCGGTGCCGCCAAACTGGCAGATAAACCCGAAAATTTCGATGTGATCATCCTGCCTAATCTTTACGGAGATATTTTGTCCGATGTTGCTGCGGAGATTTCAGGTTCTGTCGGCCTTGCGCCGTCTGCCAATATTGGTAATTTAGGTGCGATGTTTGAAGCGATCCACGGATCGGCTCCTCGAAGAGCTGGTCAAAATGTCGCCAACCCCTCTGGTTTATTGCTTGCCAGCGTAATGATGCTTGCCTATTTAGGAGAAGCTAAGCTTGCTACTCAGATTCACGAAGCTTGGCTCTACACGATCGAAGCTGGAATCCATACCTACGACATTTACAAAGAAAAAAACAGCAAACAGCTTGTTGGAACGCAAGAATTTGCTGAAGCTGTCGTCAAAAATCTCGGTAAAAAACCGACTCAGCTAAAATGTCCTATCTATAAATCGACTTCCAAGATTGTTCCGATTGTCACAGAGCATAAAACAAAGATCGACCGAAAGCTCGTCGGGGTCGATATCTTTGTCTATTCCAAAGAAAAAGCCGCTGAGATGGAAAAAAAGATCACCGGTATTAAGTTTGACCCTTTCAAACTCCAGATGATCACGAATCGCGGCGTCCGTATCTGGCCAGAAGGCCATCCTGAGACTTTTTGTATTGAACAATGGCGCTGTCGTTTCATTGCAAAAGACTTAGCTAAACCTCAAGACATCGTGGGCCTGCTCGATCATATCGTCAAAGCCGGTTACGATGTCTTCCAGACAGAAAATCTCTATATATTTGATGGAGTGGCTGGATACACGTCTTCAGAAGGTTAAGTACTTAATCGATTGAGAATCTGCTCAGCTTCCTTTTCATCGATAAGAACAAATTGATTGATGTTTTGCTCGTAGCAATAGACATCTGCCTGTGCAATATCAAACCACCAGCCGTGGACACGGAGTTGTTTTTTCTCTAGGCGATCTTTGATGAAAGGATAGCTTTTGATGTGCTCCATTTGCTGAAGGACATTGACTTGAGAAATTTGGTTAGACTCTGAGAGCGCAGGGTTGATGACTAGCCCTTCTTTCACCTTATCTAGAGCTTCTTTTCCATATTTAAGCCAAGATTCAAGATGAGGGCAGGATAGTGTATCAATGCCTTTAGAGAGCGCTAGCATCGCAGCACATTCGGAGTGTCCACAGACGACGATGTCTGAAACATTCAGCGACAAGGTCGAAAACTCAATGACCGCGGCTGCGCTGTCATCTTGGCAAGAACAGGAAAAAGGCGGGATGAGATTTCCAATATTGCGAAGTACAAACAGGTCTCCTGGGTTTGTCGATGCAAAAAGATTAGGAACTACACGGCTGTCGGAGCACGCTATAAATAAGGTGTCGGGTTTTTGTCCCATCGCAAGCTTACCAAAGAGCTCTCGTCTCTCTTGGGTGAGATTTTTCCTAAAATCGACAATTCCTTGAATGAGCTTTTTCACTAGTTAACACCTATTTTCTGAAATTCTTCGATAAAATGGAGCTTTTGCTCTGAAGTTAAAGGCGCCAAGGGAGGACGCACCTGGCTCCAAGACGCTCCTTTTTTCTGCTCCATAATACTTTTGGTGGCGGGAATAAAAGAATGGCCTTTCAAAATCCCCATGAGGGCTTCGATCTCAGGCTGTCTTTCATTTCCATGATATAGGGAACAGATCAGCTGAGGGCAGATATTCGCAAGACCAGAGATTGCTCCAGTAGCGCCTAGACGGACCGCTCTAGCAATCATTGATTCCTTACCGATTAAAAGCTGAAAATGGGGAAATTTTTCTAGGACGGCTTTGACTAACTCGAAGTTGCCTTCGCTTTCTTTCATTCCGATCACTGTGTCAGGAAATTCGGCATGGAGTGCTTGGATGACATCCAAGCTGATGCGTACTCCACTATATTGCGGGATGTGATAGAGGAAGATTTTTAAATCAGGGTTGTTCACTTTTTGAATGACTTCTCTATAAAAGGAGATGATTCCTGCATCGGAGACATTTTTGAAGAAAAAAGGAGGCATCATGAGAACTGCAGCACATTTAATAGAGAGCGCTGACTGAGTTAATGTAATGGTATCTTCAATAGAAGGACATCCGACGCTGACGATGATTTTTTGGGAATCGACACCTCTGTCAATCATCGCTTGAATGCCTTCTTGTCTCTCCCCAACAGTAAAGGATGGCCCTTCTCCAGTCGTGCCAAAAAGTACGACTCCGCTGCATCCTTGTGCAATCAATTCTTTGCAATGGTCTGCACAGGCATCGTAATCGCAAGACCCATTAACATGGAGAGGCGTCAGTGTTGCGGCATAAATGCCAGTGAATTTAAAGGGTGGCATCTTTTTCCAAATGCTCTCTGAGTGAATTTAAGAATCCACAGCCGTACATTCCATCGATTACCCGGTGATCGAATGTGAGCGAGACATGCATCACTGAGCGAACCGCCACCTGGTCGTCATCTAACGCAACGACTTTTTTCTGGATTGCACCAAGCCCTAAGATCGCAACCTCTGGATACCGGATGATCGGAATGCCCATCATAACACCGGAAATTCCGAAGTTGGTGAGGGTAATCGTTCCATCTTGAACATCGGCAGGATTTAGCTTGCCAGAGCGCGCTCTTGCTGAAACATCTCCGATGGCTTTGGCCAGCTCTGAGAGATTCTTATCTTGGCAGCTCTTCACAACAGGGACCATAATTCCCTGGTCAACACTCACAGCTATGCCTAAATTGACAAACTTTTTCACAACAATTGTATCGTCTTCCAACGAAGAGTTAAGGAAAGGGTATTCTTCGAGTGCTTTGCTGATGGCACGAGCCACAAAACTCGTGATCGTGAGCTTGGACCCATGTGTAGCTAAGAAGGCCTCTTTTTCTTTTTGGATCAATTGCATAATCAATGTGACATCGACTTCGGTGATCAGCGTTGCATGAGGAGCTTCGTAGAAAGAGCGGACCATGTTGTCGGCAATTGCTTTTCTCATGCCGGTCATCTTGATCCTTTCGACATCAGTTGAACGGGCCATCATGGGACAAGGTTTATTCTTTGGAGCCGTGCGACTCTCAATATAGAGTTCGAGATCTCGCTTGCTCAGGCGTCCGCCTGCACCTGAGGTGGGAATTTTTTCAAGTTCATCGAGGCCAATGTTGTTTTCCCTTGCAAGCCTAAGAAGTGCAGGAGAAAAGAATCCTTGCATTTCAGAGCTTACAGGAGCCGCTTCCCTTTTGACTTCGACGGTCACGCGCTCTTCTGTGGAGCCTTGGATCGTTTGGATCACAGCAAGTAACTCCCCGACTTGAAGCTCTTGATCAGGGCTAGCTAAAATCTTCTGGAGAACACCTGAGACTGGGGATGGGATCTCGCTGTTGACTTTATCGGTAGAGACTTCCAAAAGAGGCTCATCGAGATTGATCTGATCGCCTTCTTTTTTAAACCATTGCACAACTGTTGCGCTGACAATGCTCTCTCCGAGCTTAGGAAGCGTGACTTGGTATTCTTCTGTCATTGTTTAACTCTTGATTGAATGTTGTTTAATAGCTCTTGCCAGGCGGTTTCATTGCCTGAGATTTTCAAATGGCTCGTTAAAGGAACAATCGGATGGCAGCACTTAAAATCTGACGACAGTTTCACTTGGTCTTTCTCTGTGCAGACTAGCATATCTGCGAGACACTCTTCGGCAAATTTTTGCAGTTCTTCAGGATAAAAAGGGTCATGGTCAGGCTTGAAGAACGAAGCAACAATTTCTCCTCCTGCATCACGGACTGATTGTAAAAACTTTTGAGGTTTCCCAATCGCACAAAAAACAGCGATCTTTTTTCCTTGCAAAGAGACATTCGTCACTCTTTCGGCAAAAACAATCGGCGCCTCTGTAAAATAGCGTAACTCTTGCTCAAGCGATTTGCTACTGGGACCTATCACGACAATACAGTCAGCCTTTTTCAATCGTGCTGGAGAATCTCTCAAAAGGCCGCGAGGCAGAAAAAATCCTTTTCCAAAAGGATCTTCTCCATCGACAAGAACAATTTCAATATCCCGCTTAAGCCTCCTGTGCTGCATCCCGTCGTCCATCAGGACCATTTCAGCGCCATTTTCTTTGGCACTCTTGGCCGAATGCACACGGTTTTTTCCAACCCAAACTTGCACCTCTGGCAAATCACGTGCCAACCAGTATGGCTCATCACCGCAAGAAGAAGCCTCCATCTCTGGGGTCACTTGTAAGACGGAGCTTGTTTGTTCAATTTTAGAGCGATACCCTCGGGAAACAATGGCAATCTTGAATTTTTTAGAGAGCGCTTCAGCCAAAAACTTGACAAAAGGCGTTTTTCCTGTGCCGCCAGCGACGATATTTCCGATGCTGATGACAGGAATTCCAACATCATGCGTTTTGAATAGCCCGAGATCATACGCAACATTGCGTAAGGCAATACCTGTCCGATAGAGATAGCTCAAAGCTCTAAGCAAGGGTCTTCCTGGCCGGCGACCTTCCATAATATCGAGAATATAACTCTTAAGCATAAAAAAGCTCGTGTTCGATCATCTCAATGATGATATGGATCGCTGTCATATGGGCTTCTTGAATCCGGTCAGAATAGGAGAAACCATCGATGATCCACTCGAGATCAGAAACGCCTTTTAACTTTCCTCCGGTTTTTCCTAAGAAAGAAATTGTTTTGAGATTCATCGTTTTGGCCATCTCAACAGCATGAATGAGATTTTGAGAATTTCCACTTGTTGTTAAGGCAACAAAAACATCCCCTTCTCTTCCCAAGGCTTCCACAGCTCTTGAAAAAACATCATGATAACCAACATCGTTAGCCATACAGGAAAGGTGCCCAGGGTCGGATAGAGCAATCGCTGGAAGCGCCTTTCTCTTATGCCGGAAAACACCTGTCAGCTCCTCGGCAAAATGCATGGCATCGCAAAGGCTCCCTCCATTGCCTGCAATGAGAAGTTTATTCCCATGACGGAAACACTCGGCAATCATCTGCGCCGCATCTTTAATAAAAACGAGGCTCTCTGGCTTCTTTAAAAACTCAATGGCGCGGACGCCATCATCGACTGCTTGTAAAATCTTTGTTTGCATAAATGTACTGGCTGGTAATGATAATCGAAGATAAATTAATAGGCCAGCCTATGACAAGTTTTAATGTTGGTATCATCGGAGCGACAGGGGTCGTTGGTCAAGAAATGCTTAAGGTTCTTGAAGAGAGGCAATTCCCTGTTAAAGAAATTCGTTGTTTTGCCTCTCCTCAATCCGCCGGCAAAACCGTCCTATTTAAGGGAAAGCAAGTTTCCATTGAGCAACTCTCACGAGACTGTTTTCAAGGAATTGATATTGCTTTGTTCAGTGCTGGAAAAAAAATTTCCTTAACTTATGCTCCGTTAGCTGTCAAAGCCGGCTGCCTGGTCGTTGATAATAGTTCTGCCTACCGAATGGATCCTAGGGTTCCTCTCGTGATCCCAGAAATCAACGCCCATGCACTAGAAAATCACTCTGGCATCATCTCATCTCCAAATTGCACAGCGACTGTGATGTTAATGGCGCTAGCTCCCCTGCACCGGCAATTTAAGGTCCGTCGTATTGTCATGGCGACTTATCAGGCAGCGAGCGGAGCTGGTCAAAAAGCGATGACAGAGCTGCAAGAAGAGAGCCGTGCGATTTTAGAAAACCGTCCGTTTACAAGAGAGGCAATGCCGTTTCCTTATGCATTTAATCTGTTTGCTCACAACGCTCCCATGACATCTTCGAGCTACAATGAAGAAGAGGTCAAAATTATTGAGGAATCCCGAAAAATTCTAGAAGAACCGAATCTTCGGGTGGGTGTCACTTGTGTTCGTGTTCCCGTTTTAAGAGCGCATTCTGTCGCACTGAATGTCGAGTTTGAAAATCCAATTACAGCTCAAGAGGCAAAAGAGCTCTTACAAAAATCTCCAGGCGTGACCGTGCTCCAAGATTGGACTCAAAATCGATTCCCGATGCCGCTCGATGCATCAGGACAAGATGACATTTTCGTCGGCAGGATCAGGCAAGATCTTTCCAATCCAAATACCTTAGATCTTTGGGCAGTTGGCGATCAACTTCTTAAAGGTGCCGCATTAAATGCTGTTCAAATCGCGGAAAAATTATCCTTATTCATAAGTTCTAGAAATTAATTAACAGCTTCGTATAAAATTTTCTGCAATGCTTTAAAGGAGGCATCTTATGTCAGTTAATTCTGCCACAGAAACTTTCACCGATGGCGCTGAACTTTTCGATCAAGAGAAATACCAAAGTACAGTCACGAGCTCTTTTGAACCTGATCCAATCCAGATGGAACAAGATTTTAAGAGGCCGCTTTCGGAGCGCATTACCCCCATTCACCATCATACTAGAGGTATTTACGGAGAGTACCGTTTAGATGATGTGATCGTCCGCTGTCCTTCGGAAGCTTTCCGTAAGCACCAAGCTGAGCAATGGCACACAATCAAAAAAGAATCCGAAGAAACGAGATGGGGCTGGGGCGTCACTGCGATCGGAATTGCTATTGTAGCTGGAATCAGTGGTACCGTTACAGCAATGGACAAAGCGCTTTTCGGTGGCCTTCCTCTTTTTGTATGCATTGCTGGAGCCACCTTCTCTGTAGTTTTTGGCGTCTTTGCAGCCAACGCCAATTCTGCCTGCAATCAAGCACTGACTCAGATCGACAAATGGGAAGCTGATCCTATTGTGAAAGTCGGAGAGGCAAGAAATGAGGCTCACAATAAAGGCTTCCCCTACATTTATCTGAATAAATTGAAGCTGGGATTCGGACCTTCGACAACAGCGCTTTTCCATCCTCTGCAAGTCGAGTACGAATATAAAAAGTACTTCGATGCATTCTGCAGAAAGCTGCTTGAGCAAGCCAATCCTACTCCATCTTATTGGATGAACCAGTTCCGCTCTTGCAATCCTGTTTCTTCAGACTACATGTTTTACGGTCTGGGGCATATTCCAGAACACATGAAGCCTGTGCTTGAGGATTATTCCCGCTTTGATTCCTTTTTGAAAGACATCACCTCTTCTTACGATAAGATGAAATCCGATTTCAGAAGGACAGCGAGTGATCGCATTGAAGCTCATACTAAAACTCGCAATGAGCTTTTGCAGCCGCTCGCTGCGACCCGAGATGGCGGCATTGCTACTGCTGAAGCCAATAGAGATAGAGTTTTGCGTGATGCGCACGCTAGCGAAACACAACGCAGAGAAGCTAGAGCGACTTTTAGTGCTATCAAAGAAGCTCTCCAAAACAATTACAACCAAAATGCAGCTCCAATCAACAAAAAACATGATGCTAAAATCAAAGAAATAGAAAGAGAGCGGGATCAGCAAATCAGAAAATTAGATGAGCAAAAAAACGGCCAGCTGGACAATAACTATAGAGCAGCCCGCGAGCTGTTAGAACGAGCAAAACATGCTTGGGACAATAAAGGGTATCAACCTGTGAATTTCCAGTCGTATTTCCCTTACCAATCCTCACAGCCCTTCTGGACTCAGCAGCAGCCTAGCTATTACCAACAACTTGTTTATCCACAACAACCGGCTTACAATCCGCAGAATGCGTATCCGCCAGTTCCACAACCCATCTATCAAGGATACGGCTACCCAGGATATGGTCAGTTCGGGTACGGCCATGTTGGTCAGCTTCCTGCACAGCAACAATATTATTACGCTCCGCAGGCAGCGCCAACTGGACATGTTAGAAACTAGGACTTCTTTTGAGCACCAGTGACTCTTTAGTCACTGGGTGCTCAAATCTCATTTCAGAATGATGCAGCGCAATCCCTTTTTTCCAAGGTCTTTTGCTGCCGTATTTTTCATCGCCGAGCACCGGACATCCAATCGCAGAGAGCTGAGCGCGGATTTGATGGTATCTTCCTGTGATGAGATTAATCTCTAAGAGCGTAGCTCCCTTGTCTCTTTTTAAAACTTTGTAATCTAGGATTGATTCTTTTCCTTCTTTTGCAATTTCCGCTCGGAAGCTGCCATGGATCAGATGATGGACAAGTCTTCCCTCTTCTGCAGGAAGATCTCCTTCGACTAACGCATGATAGATCTTAATGACCTTCCGATCGCGCATCATCTCCTGAAGACGGGATAGTGCCTTGCCCGTGCGAGCAAACAGCACGAGGCCGCTCACAGCTTTATCTAATCTGTGAACTGGATGTAGAAAGACATTTCCAGGTTTGTTGTATTTTTTTTTGACAAAGGCTTTGGCAAGCTCTGTCAGATCGGGCTGCGTCGCCATCTCTGCTGGTTTTTCAACAACCAGGAGATGGTTGTCGCTATAGATGATGCTTTCTTTGTCTAAGTGATTCATATAAGAGGAGTGTGGTTGCCATTGCGACATTGAGTGAATCTGCAATGCCTCTCATGGGGATTTGGACACGGATGTCAGCAGCTTGCATCCAAAGATCAGAAAGGCCTAATTGCTCTGTTCCGATGACAATGGCCACCGGCCCGCTTAAATCTGCATCGGTAAACTCTTGGGTAGCAGACGGCGTTGCAGCCACCACTTGAATATTGTGGGATTTGAGCCAAATATACGCATCGGATCCCTTGGCTTCGATGACAGGAAGAGTAAAGAGTGTTCCAACGCTAGCTCTAACGACATTGGGATTATAAATATCGGTACATCTGTCACAGACAATGACTCCATCTGCTCCGACGGCATCAGAAGAGCGTAAAATCGTTCCTAAATTACCAGGTTTTTCAATCGATTCAGCAACGACATAAAGTGGCACAGGGTTTTTAGGCCTCAAGTCTTTGAGTGTTTTTTGCATCTGATGCGCGACACCGATTAGCCCATCGGGACGATCTCTATACGAGATTTTTTCAAAGAGATGCTCCGGTAGAGTAAACGTCTCCACACCGACTTGTTCAATTAACATCGGTTCATTCGTGCCTAAAAAGAGTTCCTTGCACGTATAGAGCGATTCAAAATGAACGCCGCCTTCTACCGCACGCTTGATCTCGCGATACCCTTCAATGAGAAAAAGTCCTGTCTCGTCTCTTTCCTTCCGATCTTTAAGACGGACCAGTTGTTTGATTTTGGGATTTTGAGGACTCGTGATTTCGTTATGCATACCATCTCGCATATGTTCCAGATGTCAGATCTAAAGGCCCTGGGATCACCATCTCCCCCATTTCGATTGTTCCTTTTCTCGATTCTTTGGCTTGTAACAGCAAATGATGGAGAACAAGCGGTGTATATCCCGGAGTATGAGAAGAGAGGATCACAAATTGAGGATCGGGCGATAGCAGCTGGAAACAAAGATCCAAAATCACAGGAAGATCTTTTTCGATTTTAAAGACTTCACCCTGACTTCCTCTTCCAAATGTCGGAGGATCTAAGATAATCCCATCGTAGCGGACTCCCCGACGGACTTCCCTTCCAAGAAACTTAATCGCATCGTCGACAATCCAGCGAACAGGGGCTTTTTTGAGTTTATTTAAAGCTGCGTTTTCTCGTGCCCACGCAACGGTTGTTTTAGACGCATCCACATGGCAGACATCAGCACCGGCTTTCGCAGCAACGAGAGTAGCACCACCTGTGTACGCAAAGAGATTTAAGATGGAGCATTTTTTTCGCATCTTTTGTTTCATCCACTTCCATAATAGCGCATGCTCTGGAAAAATCCCGATATGCCCGAAATCGGTCGGCATGACTTTAAAGAGAATATCTTCGCATTCAACTGTCCAAGAATTTGGCAGCGGTGGAGACGCAACCCAGCGGTTCGATGGCTCTCTTGTAAAGATCGCATCGGCCTCTTTCCAAGCTTTTTGATCCAGAGATGGCTTCCAAACAGCCTGCGCGCAAGGCCGCACCAAGGCGTAATCGCCGAACTGCTCAAGTTTATTTTGATTGCCGCTATCGAGTAGGGAGTACTGCATAGGAACATTCTACAGGAATGCCGCGTTTAGAGCATCTGTCGAATAGCTCTTTCAAATAATGACTTTCTGTTAACTTTCATGACATGAGGAAAACTCTTCTCATGTAAAACATCATGCAAAGGATCAACCTTTTCATACTCAAACCCATGGATCCGATCTATTCCCGAAAAAGGCTCTGAGAATTCCTTCTCAATTAACTCCAGCCACTCTTGGTCATGACGATGGCCCCAGGTGCATACTTTTTGTTTGAGCTCTTCTCGTGTCCTGACCCAGCTGTAATGATGGACGAGAGGTTTTTGATCCAGTCCTCTCAAATGACAACATTTAGGCCCCTGGATTTGGTCATAGAGCCCTTTCCTTTCTAACACGTCCAGGACCATTTCAGGAGAATGTATCGCTTGCTTCTTGACTAACAGTGCATTGAGTGGAAACTGCTCTTTTGCGCGATAGGAAGGGTCGCGGAAATAGAAATAACTCTCAAATCTGAGCGCATTGAAATCTGAAAACTTGAATGCGGTGAGCCATTGAATAAATCGCTCTCCATCGACAATCTCATCGACATCTAAAAAAAGCACATAGTCGCACTCTTGCACAGAGTGAAATCCCACATACCGAGCAGTACTATGCCAATAATGAGCCCAATCAACATCGGCAGAAGTCAGAGGAGAGTAGATCCCATAGGGCTCTTCAGCATAGGCAAACTCCACAAATTGAACATCGGAATGGTCTTGATACGCTAGGTTTAATGTCGCCCGATTTTCAGGCTCTCCATTGAAAAAGTGCGTACAGACAGGAACGACAATCTGCTCTGAAAATTTCTTTGCCTCTTCGATACACCAGCGAAGAAACCGATAGTCGGTGGTACAAAAATTGATAACAGTGGCGATTTTGATCATTAATTCTTATATAAGGGAATCTAGAGGATTTTTTTAAGTAAAAAGCCAAATAGCTTCTTAGTCGTCCGGAGAATGACCGTTTGACGATTGCCCTTCACATGCAAGGTATTGATTTCAGGCATTTGACCCTTTTTCCCCAAGGCATAAAAGACCGTTCCTACAGGCTTATCAGGAGTGCCCCCTTGAGGTCCTGCAATTCCAGACACTGCAATCCCGTAATCCGCCCCTGTTTTCTTGATCAAGCCTGTCCACATCTCGTGAACGACTTCCCGACTGACGGCTCCATATTTTTTGAGTGTTTCGGAAGAAACATCTAAAAGACCCTCTTTAAGAGAATTGGCATAAGTGACAATCGATCCCAAAAAGTACTCAGAGGCCCCTGGAATACCCGTTAACTGCGAGGCCATAAAGCCGCCCGTGCACGATTCAGCAAGGGCAAGCGTTTGATGGTGCTTGACCATCCAGTCGTGGATAGCCTCTTCTAATTTCGCGGCAGGCAGTAGAGAGGCCTTAAATGCTTCAGCTATGGCTTTTCTAGCACTAACGACATGCTCCTTCTTAGGACCCCTTACAACCACCGACAAACCGCTGTAAGAGGGATAGATCCCAATGTCTAACTTGTGCTCTTTTTGCAGATCCCGTAAAAGCGGATCGACATCGTCTTCTTTTAAAAGGTAAAAATGGAGCTCTTCACGATGGAGCACTACCGCAGGCAAGTGTTTTTTTAAGTAAGGAAGAACGGCTTCCTCAAACATCTGCTCCATTTCGGAAGGAACGCCTGGAAGCAAAAACAACAATTTCTTGTGCTCAGAAAAAAGATACCCCAATGCCGCTCCTACAGAGTTTGGCAGTTCATGCGGTGGTTTAGAGAAAAGCTCTTTTGCACAGGCTAGAGTATTATCGTCTAATGTTGCTCCTAGGCCTCCCGTTGCAATGACGACAGAATTTCTGATGAGCGCCTCATTGAGACCTGGTGTGAGCAAACTCTTTTCATCAGGAAGTGTGGTTTGGCAAGAGACCTCCCAGCCTTCTTCAATCAATCTGCGGCTTAAGTAAGCGGCGTTGGTATTGACGATGATACCTCTGAGCACCTCATTTCCTACCGAGACGACCTCAATAGACATGTATAGCGATCCCTTGTTCTTTCAACTGAGCGTGGTTATGGATCCAAGAAAAACACTTTTTCCCCAAGCGAATTGGAGTCGAGATTTTTTTGTCATCCCATAGGAATGTGGTGGGAACTGTTTGCCCACGTAGCCATTTGACGAGTTTGGTGAAAAGTGCAGTATTGGGGAAAAGCGTCTCATCACTGACTTTAGAATATAATGTACCGTCGAAAAAAATCTGCGGATAAGCCAGCTGAACACCCCAATGGATGCTCTCATGGCTCATCACCATTGGATTAATTGTTCCTGCTGTTTTTGAAGGAAAAAATCGATGTTGCTGCATTTGGACAAGAGGTTTTAAAGGTTTAGCCATGTATTTTTCACCGATTGCATGGGCATAGAGAGAATCTGCATCTGTCGTGAGAGCGCAGGAAAGATGCCGCTGGATTTGACGATCGAGAGGAACTCTTCCAGCTTTGAGAACTTCGATGTATTCTTGGTACGATTTTAAGAACTGCTCTAGAGAAAGCTCTAAATCTTGCAATGGTTTGATCTCGCTGACATTAAAGAAATGAAACGGCGCCAAGTGGCGGCAAAGCTCTTCCATTTCTGAGCTATCTAGCAAAACTTGATGCTTGAGCCATTTGGAAACAGAGAATGTCTTCTCAGGAAGTTGTAGTGATAGCATTTTTCTTACTTACAAAAGAGTGAAGGAGCAACCAGACGATCCCTAGGAAAATCGAAGCATCGGCAATATTGAAAACAGGATAAGAGTATCCCCAGAAAAAAAGATGGAACATATCAATCACATGGCCGTAGACAAAATAATCGATGATATTTCCAAGCCCACCTGCCATAATCATAATGAGCGGGTAGCGGTACTGACGTGCCTTAGGTGAAAGCCTCACATATGCGGCAAGACCTACAACAACAGCGATCCTAACGAACAATAAGAGATCTTGCAAGCTGCTGCCAATTCCCCAGGCAGCTCCTCGGTTGGTGACGTGGTGGATGCAAAAATCAATACCTAAAAGGTTTTGAAAAATAGGGACTCCTCCAAAAGGAAAAAAGATCGAAGAGAGTTCTGAAGGCTGGAAGTAAAAATTGACCATCCATTTCGAGACAAAATCAACTGCAAGGATCGCAAGAGCAACAAAAAAAAGCTTCAAAGATACTCTTGTCATTGCAATAAACCTTTCTCCAACATCTCTTGAGCTTTGACGGTCATCGTGGCGTAAGGAATCGCTTCTAATCTCGGGAGTGAGATCTCTTCATTGGTGATATCGCAGATGCCATACGTGTTTTCATCGATTTTTTCGAGCGCACGATCGATTTGTCTTAAAATTTTATACTCTTCTCCAGAAACCTTTAGGCTAACAGTCCGGTCAAAATCATCTGTTCCCTCATCCGATGGATGTTGGGAGTATCCTTTAGACTCATCAGCTGATTTCACTTCTTCACTGACATGTTTAACCAAGTTGGTATACTGGGCTCTCATGTCTAAAAGCCTTTTTTTAAACCGTTCGATATCGCTTTTTTTAAGTGGCATAGCTATTCCTTCTTTGAAACTTCTTCTTCAATACTTTGGATTTCGTCCATGAGTTCATCCATATCTTTAAAACGACGATAGACACAGGCAAAGCGGATAAAAGCAATTGTGTCGAGCTCTTTCAAGTGGTTAATCACAAGTTCTCCAAGCTCAGTCGTTTCAATTTCTCTGACCTGCCTCTCCATTAAATCTGCCGTGATCTGAGCTGCCAGCGTTCGTACTTGATCGTGGCTAATCCTTGTATGTCTGCAAGCAGCATCCAATCCCCGGATTAACTTGTCTTGCTGAAAGTCTTCATATCTGCCATCGCGTTTATGCACCTGGATTGTCAGATCAACAGTCTCAAATGTCGTGAATCTCTTCTGGCACTCCAGACATTCTCGTCTACGCCGAATCGCATTCTGCTCCACGGCATTGCGTGAATCGGTCACTTTCGAATCAAAATGATTACAAAATGGACATCGCATATAGCCTTTATTATCTCCGGCCTGATTTAATTAAAACCCTAAAATGCCAAAGCTTAGGGTAACAGTCTATCAAAACTTAACTGTAAGGGCAAGGAAACTCAAATAGCCTCAGCACTCATGAAGTATTTTTATTTTTAATGCTTCAGCATCTGTGTGTTAAAGTGTGAAATTATGCTTTATAAGCAGGAGCCTTAACCGCCATTCTCTTTTCATAGAAATCTTTAATAGCTTCCCCTGTCGAGATTGCCGCTTCAATCACCTCATCGACCTGTTTGCTGGTATAGCTTTTTTCCAGAAGCTCTCTATACTCTTTTAGTTTATTGAGCTGTCCAAGCATAAAGTTTACCCAATCTGCTTTCTCGTTTTTGCCAGAGATTTTAGCATCTTTAACAAACTCTTTGGAGAGCTTGTCAAAGTTCTTTTCAGAAACAGAAGCCTTCATACACGTGACATACGCTGGAAATGTGCCAAAAAGCGTTTTATATTCCGAAGCGGGAACTCTTACAGTGGCATCATATCTCACCTTACGCATCGTGGTTGGGTCAAACAGTTCTCGAATCCCTTTCATCGGAGCTATGGCATCTCTGACATATGAAGGAACAGTGACTCGCAATCCATTGTAGACATTTTTAGCCCAAATTTGCGGATCGGCATAACTTTGGTGGATCCCTCGTATCGCTTGTTGCACTGCCTTTTGCAAAAATTGATTCGGTTTCATTTTCTCGTATTTATTAACCGATGTTGTTCTCCATGCAGCATCGATTTCGGTTTGAATACTTCCTCGATTGCTATAAACAAATAAATCGCTATCTAAAATCGCTTTTGCCACTCCATTTTCAATCAAACGTCTAGACTCAGTATCCATGGTTGTCCCGCCCGTCCAAGATAAACGGCTTAAGTTAACAACGTCAGTGACTCGGAAGCCAAAATTTGGCTCGGGCATATAGACAAATTTTCCCGCAACAGCTGCTCGGATCATTCGATCCAGTTCAATTCCTGCTTTGATGAGTTCATTTTTTTCTTTTTTTGGCGATTCATATCCCGTCGAAACCACATCGGGATACGATCCATTTGCTTTGCTGTATTCCTTAATGATATCATCGTAGTGCGCTAAAAGCCCCACTTTAGAATCTGCAGCTTTCAAGGAAAGAAAATCACCATCCAGCGAAAGAATGTATTTTACTTCTGATTTAGCACTGTTGAAATACCCCTTGAGTGCAGTTGAGTGGAGAATCTGGTTTCTAATACCCTGATAAGGGATCGTTTTCTCCAAGGGACTCCCATTCTGCTTAAATTTATCGTCAATCCATAGATTTTCAGCACTATTTCTCAAATATCTAAAATAGCTATTTGCGATTCGATAACAACTCTGAATGGGATAAATATGAGAACTGGTCAAACGTTTAAGCTTCAACTCTTTTGCAGTCTTAGATATCCACACGTATCCCCAAAAAAATGGGATGATGGTCAAGGAAACACAGCTCGACAGCTTTTTTTCCCTAAGCTTATTGACCTGACTTTGAAATTCTCCATTTTTCTCAGGATTAAAAGAGAGGCAATTGTTTAATCCTATGACGACCGCTACACGAGTTTGAACTAAAGCTTTAGAAACTTTTTTTGTTTTACCAAAAGATTGATCTTCGATGGAGGTAACAATTCGCTGAATTTCATCTACAGAAGGATTGTGAAATGGAAGGGAAACAATAAAAGCCGTCTGCTTACAATCAAATTTGGTGTGGTCTTCGACAATCGGTTCGCCCAGATGAGTAATCTTCAGTATCGATTTTTTTACATCCCATCTATAGGGAAAAGAGGCAAAAGGCTCTTTAATGTTTCCTCTTTCGCTATATTCAAATAGACATCCCAGCCATTTGATATTTTCTATCTTCTGCTTAAAGTGGGTCCTGAAGTCTCTTTGTGACATTGGAAGCTTGCTAAAATCAATTGCGGTCATCTATCCCTCCAATCTGCTTTTGGAAATCATCCTAAAAATTTGATTATAGATCTTATCAGAACCTTGACACAAAGAGCAAGGAGGCAATGGAGCAATCTCTTCATGAATACAAAAAATCAGAGGAAGTGGGATTCCTCCTTACGGAGCCGGTTCGCACGGAAGCGTGCTCACTTCTCATCCCACTCGCAAGCCATAATATGGCTTGCTTTCCTTCCTCACTTCGTTCGGAGGAGGTGGGGATTCCCCTTCGGGCCGGTTCGGCTGCAAGCAGCCTCACTTCGAATCCAGCCCGCGAGCCAAACCGTTGGCTCGCTTCCTCCACTTTTTGCAGCAAAAATCGGAGGAGGTGGGATTCGAACCCACGAAACACTTTCGTGTTTACACGCTTTCCAAGCGTGCTCCATCGGCCACTCGGACACTCCTCCAGAAAGGGTAACTAGGCTACCTTAGTTTAAAATAAGTGACAAGATTTTCTATTCCTCTGTATTATTTGGGTCATTTTTATGCGAAAAACCTTATTCCTTTTTTTGATTATTTTAGCAGGCTGCTTTGCCCCTGCAAAAAAATCCTCTAAACCTGTTGTTCTGGTGACGATCCCTCCTTATACTTACTTTGTGGAGCAAATTGCTGGAGATACCGTATCAACAGAAATTTTTGTTCCTGCGGGAGCAAATCCCCATACGTATGAGCCGACTCCCAAGCAAGTCGAAAAATTTACTCAGGCGAAAATCTGGTTTAGATTTGGAGATCCGATTGAACAAAAGGTTTTACCCTTCCTCAGAGAAAGAGGCGTTAAAGACATCAATCTCTCTAAAGGTCTTCCACTGCTGACAGGAACCGCGCATACGTGTGGAGATCATGTCCATGAAGGAAAAGATCTCCATGTGTGGCTTGATCCTCATTTAGCAATGAAACAAGCCAAGAAGATCAGTGAAGAGCTTTCTCGAGAATGGCCTGAACATAAAAAAATATTTGAACAAAACTATCAGCAATTGGCTCAGCGGTTGGAGGTTTTGGATCAAGAGATCCAAGCAGAACTGAAGAATTTCGAAGGAATTACCCTGATGGTTTCTCACCCGGCTCTAGGCTACTACTGCAAACGATACGGGCTTCATCAGCTTTCGATTGAATGCGAAGGAAAAGACCCCTTGCCGAAGCAAGTTGCCCATGTGGTGAAAGAAGCGCAAGACAAAGACGTCAAAGTTATTTTTATTGAGCCTCAGTACAACAATAAGGGAGCGACTTTAATTGCAGAGAAATTAGAGCTTCCTATCTATCAAATAGATCCCTATGCTTTAGATTATTTTCACATGATGAATGATCTTTCTAAATCGATTGTAAATTATTATGGTCATCAAAAGTAATAATCTTTTTTTTCAGTACGAGGAAACTCCCGTCCTCGAGAATGTTTCGTTTGTCATTGCTCCTGGAGAATTCGTCGGAATCTTTGGACCCAATGGCGGTGGGAAGACGACTCTTCTGAAACTACTTTTGGGATTTTTAAAACCTCAGAAAGGATCACTAGAGATTTTAGGAGGATCTCCAAAAATTGCTCGAGAAAAAATGGGCTACGTCCCTCAAATTTCCCATCTCGACAGGCAGTTTCCGATCACCGTTTTAGAAGTCGTCATGATGGGATGTTTAGATAAGTCTCCATGGCATTCCTACACAAAAGATGCCAAAGAAAAAGCCCGTGCAGCTCTTGCAGAAGTCGGCATGCTCGATTTTCACGATCATTCTTTTGGAACACTCTCTGGCGGGCAAGCTCAACGCGTGTTGATTGCCAGGGCGCTCGTGAGCAAACCGACCATTTTGCTTTTGGATGAACCGACTGCTAGCGTTGATGCCTCTGCAGAAGAGAGCATCTACAAATTATTGGAGCATCTCAAAGGCACTATGACAATTATCATGGTGACGCATGATCTTCAGGTCATGCTGCAAAAAGTCGACCGGTTTATCTGCGTTCATCGAGATGTGACTTCGTATTCTCAGGCACAAGTCTGCGACCATTTTGCTCAGGGACTTTATCATCCCCCATTGAAGAGGAATTAATATGCTTTCTCATCCTTTTTTAATGATGTCGTTTTTGGCCGGGATCGCCGCATCGATCACAAGCGGCATCGTCGGATCTTACGTGGTGGCCAAGAGAATTGTCTTTATCAGCGGAAGTATTGCCCATTCAGTTCTAGGCGGCATGGGGATTTTCCTCTGGCTCAAAAGAACTTACAACATCGCCTGGATGAATCCTCTCCATGGCGCATTAGTCGCTGCGATCTTATCGGCATTCCTCATTGGATGGATCCATCTGAAACATAAACAGCGAGAAGACACGGTGATCGCTGCAATTTGGTCGACGGGGATGGCAATTGGGGTGATTTTTGTCTCACTGACTCCAGGTTACAACGTCGAGCTAATGAACTTTCTTTTTGGGAATATCTTGTGGACATCGACCAGCGATTTAATTTTGCTCTTTTCGCTGGCAGGGTTCATTTTACTGGCGACGATGATCTTCCATGCCAAATTTCAAGCGGTCTGCTTTGACGAGAATCAAGCCCAGCTCAAAGGGATCTCCGTGACCAAGTATTATCTCTTTTTATTGGTCCTAGTGGCGATTTCAGTGGTGATCTTGATCCAAGTCGTTGGAGCGATCTTGATTATCGCGATGCTAGCGATCCCTGCAGCCATTGCCGGAAGCTTCAGTCAAAGGCTGTCTAAAATGATGGGATGGGCAGTGGTCTTTGGGTGTGTTTTTACGACAGTTGGACTGATGCTGTCGTATTTCTTAAACTGGCCGCCAGGAGCAACGATTGCTTTGACAGCAGCCGCGTTCTATTTACTCAATCTAGCGAGAAATTATAGAGCTACATAGCGCGCAATCATCTGGCGCCATTTGCTTTTTTTGTGACCTTCTTTGGAAGGCTTTCTCATTCTTTTGGCTTGAGCATGCTTATACTGTTTTTTCATAACTATCTCTATTTGTTGTTGTTGAGGAGATCTTCCGGCTTTATGTTCGGGATATTGCCTGGAATCTTCCTCTCTTCTTCTTTGGCTGTAGGTCTATCCTTACGATGGTTCTTATATGTGACCTTCGAAGACTTTCTCTTATTAAAAGGTTTCATACTAACCCCCACCTTATAATTTGCCTTTGTATTATTAATACTAATAAATAATTTAAATTAATGCAATTAACTAATAAAAATAAACTTCCTAAGAAATCTCGGGATAGGTTCAAGTGTGACTTGAAGAGAATAAGCCTCTTAGATTAAGATGTTCACTACATTTGCAATTTTGAGGTTAAAACATGTACGCAATCATTGAGACCGGTGGAAAACAGTACCGGGTAGAGAAAGATGAAGTCCTTGATGTTGAATTACTTGACTCTGAAGAAGGAAAGACCGTTGTATTCAAAAACGTCCTCTTTCTCAATGATGGCAAGCAGATCACCGTTGGAGCGCCTTATATCGCGAAATCTTCTGTGAAGGCAGAGCTCATCGGCGAAGTTAAAGGAGAGAAAGTGATCTCCTTCAAATACAAGAAAAGAAAAGGCGTGCGCCGCAAAGTCGGACATCGCCAGACTTATCATCGAGTTAAAATCACAGAGATTCTAGGATAACTATGGCACATAAGAAAGGTCAAGGATCTACACGTAACGGCCGAGATTCAAGAGCACAACGTTTAGGCATCAAAGCAACTGCTGGACAATTTGTCACGGCCGGAAGCATCCTGGTCCGCCAACGCGGAACAAAATGGTCTCCAGCTAAGAACGTCGCAGTCGGAAGAGACGATACACTCTTTTCTTTAATCGACGGCGTTGTTTCTTACCGTAAAGGACTTAAAACCTACGTCTCGGTAACTCCTGTTTCCCAAAATTAAAGATTTTTCTTCAATTTCTTCCAGTCATAATTTCTGATATACTGGACGAAATTTTAGGGGTCGTATGTTCGTCGATAAAGTTAGACTCTCTCTCAAAGCCGGCCGCGGCGGAAACGGCGTCATTGCTTGGCGTCGAGAAAAATACATCCCTAAAGGCGGTCCTTGCGGCGGAGATGGCGGTAAAGGCGGATCGATCTACATTGAAACCGATGACCAGGTTGTTTCTTTAGAAAACCACCGTAACAGACGCATCATTGTCGCCAAAAACGGCCAGCCCGGCGGCTACAACTTCTGTACCGGTAAAGACGGCGAAGGCGTCACCCTCAAAATCCCTCCTGGCACACTTATTAAAAATGCCCTCACCGGTGAAGTCCTCTACGACTTTGTCGAAAAAGAGAGATCAGAACTCCTCTGCAAAGGCGGCAAGGGCGGAAAAGGCAACGACCGGTTTAAAACCCCGACCAACCAAGCCCCCTACATTTGCACGGATGGAGAAGAAGGAGAAACCCTCGAAATCGAGTTAGAGCTCAAGCTCATCGCAGATGTCGGCCTGATTGGCATGCCCAATGCCGGCAAATCATCTCTGATGTCATGTATCACCCATTTAGCTGTTAAAATCGGGGCTTATCCCTTTACAACTCTTTTTCCAAACCTCAGCTATATCCACTATCCCGACCAAACTCGCGTTCTCCTTGCTGACATCCCTGGCATTATCGAAGGAGCCCATCAAGACCGAGGTTTAGGATTTGAATTCTTACGCCATATCGAAAGATCAGCCGCTCTGATTTTTGTGATCGATGCCTCCGGCATCGAAGGGAGAGAGCCGATCGATGACTTTAGAGTGCTCCAAAACGAGCTCAAGGCCTACAAGCCTGAACTTCTCGACAAACCCTCCCTTATTGTCCTCAACAAGATCGATATGGAAGGCGCTAAAGAACATGCTGAAGTCTTCCACCGTGAAATCCCCTCCGCTAAGATCTTTGAGATCTCGGCTTTGGAAAAGCTGGGTCTAGATCCTCTTCTCCAAGCGATCCGGGGACTCATTGTTTCCGTCTAGCCAGCTTCAAGAAGAGAAATGGAACGGCAATTGCCACTCCGATGCCTAAGATCAGCAAAAGCGAGTAAAAATGCGGTGCATGTACTGTTCCAGCACTGGGCGGAACAAATCCTAAGATCAGCGCAAATAGCGCAGTTATGCTAGCGACAATAGCAGCTAGAGTGATTCCTTTCGTCTTCCCCGGAATCTGAAACGCCTCGGTATGCGAAGCCAGCTGATTTTTAAGTTTCATCGCCGCTGCAAAGATCATCATGTAATAGATCAGAGTAATCTGGCTGGCCAGCTGCAGAAGGATCCAATACGCATTACTGATCGTAGAGAAGAAAAACAAGCTGCAGGAAAACGTAAAGATAATCGCTTCTAAGATCAAGATCCCTAAGGGAGCATGATGACGGTTGGTTTTTTGGAAAAAGGAAGGCATATTGCAATGAATGCTAGCCACATGCATGCCTCGAGTAGAACCGATCATCCATGCGGTTGTAGAACCAATATTACCGACAAAAATCAGAGCCATCATCGTGAGAAAAATAACAGGAGCAAGCTGAAAGCTTTGGAAAAAGATCTGCAGCGCATCAATCAGTCCCGCAACAATGCTGATTTTATCTTGAGGGATCACAAGACCAATCGAAAGAGGCGCCAGAATCACGATCAACAAAATAATGATCGCTGAAAAACCCATCGCTCTTGGGATCGTCCGTTTAGCTTCTTGGATATCTCCTGCGTGGACAGCTGACATTTCAATGCCAACTAAGCCAATGATGATCTGTGTCAGAAATGCCCACTTGGTATAGTTTCCTAGCTCTGGTAAAAGGCTATGCCAAGAAAAAGCGATCTGGGAAGGTTTTGATCCCATCATCCAAATCACTGCAAAGATAATCAAGATCAACGTGGGTAAAATAACTCCGATGACACTGCTGAGGCTGCTGACAAAGCTCGAGACCCGAATCCCGAAGATGTTGAAGATCGTCACCGCCCAAAAAAGAACCAAGGCACTTCCCAAAACATACATTGTACTGTCAGCTAGATGAGGAGAAATGAGCTGGGCAAAAATCGTCGCTAAAAGTGAAAAAATCGTGGGATACCAAATCACGTTACTTAGCCAAACCAGTGTCGCAGTAAAAAATCCCCAGTGTTTGCCAAAGGCTTTTTCGACCCAAAGATACGATCCTCCCGTGATCGGGTAGGCTGTCGATAGCTGTGAGATAATCAACATGCACGGCACAAAAAACAAAATCGTCGCAAGCAGATAGAAAATAATTAAAGAATATCCATAAACCGCTGTAGCGGTGATCATCTGGAGATTGGCCACGATGACGATATTCATCATGGCAACAGCGAAAAGGCTTAATTTTTTATTCATTGCATGAGGGGTTTGTCAGGATTCTACGAAAGAGAACAGATTATTTCTAGAAAAGACTAAATCGAGCAACAATGCTGCTCGATTCGCGTAGCAATGTTGCCTTCTGCCATAACTCAAGAAGTTTTCGCTCTTGTTCTCGGTTCAGCCCTGCTTTTGGTACAACATTTTGCCTTTTTGCATTCCATTCTAGAGTTGCACTTATTGTCTCTGCAAGAGGACGAGAGGCCAATCCCATGCCACAAGCTTTTTTTGAGCTGATGTGTAGAAATCCCGGTATCTTTCGTTGGCTGGAAAGCCATAAAGGAAGTTCTACCCAATCCCCAACTTGATGTTCGATGAGAAAATCTTCGCTGACCCAATGTATTGTAGCATCAGACTGTGTGACTTTTTGGCATTCTGACACGAGCGTTTCAAAAGCTATCGGCTCTCCCACTACATTATAGACACCTGTAGCTTGCTCTTCGATCATGTCAATGATCCATTTGGAAAGGTCACGCACATCGATAAACTGGACATATGCAGTCGGATCTACTGGAGCTAAAATATCTCCACCATCTCTAACTCGACAAGGCCAATACGTAAACCGATCTGTTGGATCATCTGGACCGACAATTAACCCTGGACGAACGATCAGGGACCTAACTGGAAAATACTGCTCTACGACTTGCTCGCAACGCGCTTTTAAAGCACCATAGGTTTTTTCCGTAATTTCTTCCGTATCAGGATTGTCCAGCTGTGCTAACGGATAATCTTCCTCTATCCCACTTTGATTAAAATTTTCATAAACCGATATCGAAGAGATAAATGTGTAATGCGGAGTCGAATTGGCAAGTAACTTAGAAGATGCTTCTACGATTCTTGGCACATGACCAGAGGTATCTATTACAGCATCCCACTCACGCCCCTGAAGCGCCTCCAAATGACCATCTCTATCACCCCGCAATTTTTCCACTTGTGGAAAGCGAGACGACTCTTGAGTGCCTCGATTAAATAGAGTGATTTCATGGCCGCGCTGCTGAGCTTCCTCGACAAGATGCGGACCTAGAAAACTTGTTCCGCCTAAAATCAGAATTTTCAAAATAATTGTTCCCATCTTATTTCACTTTAAAGAGATATTTTGTGCTCAATCTTTCTCCACTGCAAACGAACTTTATTCTGATTTAGCCTATAGACAAATCTTTGAGAAATCTGATGACCAGCCCGGAATCTCTGATCTTTCAATTAAATATGCCACTCAAAGCATCAGGTCCAACCTTCTCCCACTTCTGATGGACTTAATCCATATTATTGCGCAATAGCTCGATTGCGCAACATATACTTGCGCAATAAGGCGAGAATGTTGCGCAATAAACCTGAATTTCAGTTAGTTGGTGAAAAAGTCGGAAGGAGGCTTTTTTTAATCTTTATGAAAGATTTGGCCGGAACTGGAATCTGGATAAACCCACCGGTTCGTCCGCAAGCGGACTTCACTTCGATTTTCAGACGAAAGCCATACTATGGCTTTCTTTCCGTCAAATTTTTTTGGACAAAAAAAATTTGGCCGGAACTGGAATCGAACCAGCGACACAAGGATTTTCAGTCCTCTGCTCTACCGACTGAGCTATCCGGCCAAAAGATTATCTAGAATAGTGTGCCCGGGCTTTTTACGCAATTGTTCCTTCTGAAGGGGGTGTGATTAAAAGTCGTACATAGAGGAATCGATAGCAAAATCGGTGGCTCAATAAGCTTCTTTAGCCGAAAAAGACCATTTTTAAAGCCAAAGGCCTGTAAATCTCTGAAAAACCTGTGGTTGTCATCAAAAAACACTTAATAAAGTGCAGATTGATGTCTGGCTCCTCTATGTACAACTTTTAATCACACCCTTCTGAAGGGGAATCAATAAAAACAATTTTAGGCGATATTCCTAAGCCTTTCCTTGAACGTATTTTAAGAGGCTTGGTATTCTGGAGGCTTCGGATGACTCCTTTAATTGATACTAAGCCCACGAAGATCATTATCCGGATGCCCAATTGGATTGGGGATCTGGTGATGGCAACTCCCATTTTGACGGATGTCAGAAAGGCATACCCTAATGCCCACATCACGGCGATGTGTCGCACCCCTATTTGCGAGCTTCTCAAAGAAGATCTTGATATCGATGAGCTTTTTTGTTTTAGCAAGGTCAAACCCTTTGGAAGAAGAAGCGAGCAGAGAGATATCATCGAAAAGATCCGTAAAGGCACATATGATTTGGGAATCTTGCTGACTAATTCGTTTTCTTCAGCATGGCTGTTTTGGCGTGGAAATGTCCAAAGACGGCTCGGATATCAGGGCAACTTACGCAGTCTTCTTCTGACCGATAAAATCGAATTTCCTGAGAATGTCCGAGAGCAACATCTCGTCAATACGTATAAAATGCTTTTGGGACCTTTAGGAATGCCGTTATCAGATACAAAACCTCGGATTTATTTAACCGATAAAGAAATCGAAGAAGCGCAAATCTTGCTGAAAAGGCTAGGTGTTTTGCCTGGAGCTCGTTTGATTGGCATCAACCCTGGAGCAGCCTACGGATCTGCCAAATGCTGGCTGCCTGTTCGTTTTAGAGCTGTGACAGAAAAACTCCTGAAGTTAGATAACGTCCATATTGTCTATTTTGGCGATTCCACAACACAGTCCCTTGTGAGAGAGATCTGCCAAGGTCTTCCAGTGCTAAATCTCGCTGGTCTTACAACGCTGAGAGAACTTGCTTCTTTGATTAAACTCTGCTCTGTTATGTTGACCAATGATAGCGGCCCAATGCATATCGCTGCAGCTGTGGGGACGCCGCTCGTTGCGCTTTTTGGATCGACCAACGAAATTGCAACGGGTCCGTACAAGACCGGGACAGTCATCCATAAGCATGTCGACTGTTCACCTTGTTACAAAAGAGTCTGTCCGATTGATTTCAGATGTATGAAACGGATTGAGACGGATGAAGTCTATGATGCTTTAGTTAAAACGTTGGAAAAAAATGTTGAAAAGACTTTGGAAAAAAATCGCACCTAATCCTCTTGACAGCCGTCTTAAGAAAGCGGCTAAACAGGGATGCAAATCTGTGCTGATCCCCTGGAACCGTGGCCTTGGTGATATTGCCTTGGGGCTTTATGCCATTGTCAAACGAGTCCATGAGTTTCTTCCGGATGCCCGGGTGACATTTATCACACGTCCAGACTTAAAAGACGGGTTTCGACTTTTAAAGGGCGTTGAAGTGATTATCGCACCTGAATGGGCAAGAGGGAAGCAGGCTCCCCTGCCGGTCAATTTACCAGACTTTGACTTGATCATTCCGAATGCAGACCCTTCCTATTGGGTCGCATGGCAACGGGGAACACTGATCCCAAAGATGGAGTGGAATAACGAGTGGGACTCTTTGTGCGACTGTTTCAATCTTCCCCCAAACTGCGTTGCTGCCCATGTTCATTGCGAAACGGGGTATTACTTTGAGAGAAACTGGCCGCACCATAAGTGGCAGGAGCTCTTTGATGCTTTAGATGGCCCCATTATTTTGCTGGGGCTTAAAAAAGATCCCGTCTTCAAACATCCGCGTTTAATCGATCTCCGGGGAGATACTTATCTTTTTGAAATCCTCTCTATTTTGAAAAATAAATGCCGATGCCTGGTTGCCCCTGATTCAGGGATTTTGGGAATGACCTATTTTCTTAATACGCCGTTCTCATTAAGAATTGTTTCTCTCTGGGCCGATCCGAACCACGGCATCCTCAAGCAAAACGTCCCGTCTCCAAATCCGCTTCTCGAGCATATTCCCGTCATCAGCCATAATCGGAAAGATGCTGCTTTGATTCCTGTTACACAGGTCCTGAAAGCTGTATGTTAAACCAAGAACAGTTTTTGAAGATGCAGCGATCAATCATTGCTCAGAAGTCTACTTTTTCCATTCCAGAGCCTTATCAAAAATTCAATAGTCCAACAGAAGCCGGACGATTGAAAGGAGAAGCACTTCTAAGAGAAGGAAAAGTTGCCTGCTTGATTCTGGCTGGAGGACAAGGAACAAGGTTAGGAGCATCGCTACCTAAAGCTCTTGTTACAATCACACCAGTTAGAAAAAAAACTCTTTTGCAGTTATTTTGTGAAAAAACAGCTGCTGCATCTGTTGCTTACGGAACTTCTCTTCAAGTAGCGATGATGACCTCTTGTGCAAACCACAAACAGATTGAAGACTATCTCCTCCAAAACGATTATTTTGGACTCAAAAAGAGTCAAATGCAGCTGTTTACGCAAGACGAAGTTCCCTTTGTCAACGAGGAAGGAAACTGGATCGAAGAAACAGGAAGCTTTGCTACAGGCCCAGATGGAAATGGACATAGTTTGAAAAAACTGATGGAATCGGGCATTGGCAAAGGGTGGAAAGAGCAAGGAATTGAGTCATTGATTGTCATTCCAATCGATAACCCACTTGCAGATCCGTTTGATGCAGCATTATGTGGCGAGCATGCTTTAAACAACCAAGATGTGACAATCAAAGCCATCACAAGATCTGATCCTGCAGAAAAAGTCGGAGTGGTTGTATGCAGGGACGGAAAAATCGCCGTGCAGGAATATTCAGAGCTTCCAGACCATTTTGAGGCGCCGCTGGCCCATATTGGTCTTTTTTGTTTCAGCCTCTCATTCGTTGAACGGATTGCTCATGTAGAACTTCCTTGGCACCTAGCTCGCAAGAGCTATAGAGGTCATCAAATTTGGAAATTCGAACATTTCCTATTCGATGTGCTAGACCATGCAGAGAAAACGGGTGTGTTAGTCTATCCCCGAGAAGATGTCTATGCTCCACTCAAAAACTTAAAAGGTCACCATAGCTCAGAAACGGTTAAGCACGCTTTATCTGCGTTTGACCGGCGGCTAGTCGCTGATTTGACAAAGATGCCAGAACCTAACCACCTTTTTGAATTGGATCCTGCTTTTTATTACGTTCCG
>Ga0206825_1002_pt1 | contig 83719 bp, 87 predicted proteins | sample Alteio_BWOrgCont_79_FD_152875 | JGI IMG/M metagenome (GOLD analysis project Ga0206825, IMG submission 152875) | Enriched cells from forest soil in Barre Woods Harvard Forest LTER site, Petersham, Massachusetts, United States -... | ecosystem: Environmental > Terrestrial > Soil > Temperate forest >...
TTCTTCTTTTTCCGATTCCATTTCCTCATCATACAGACTCGGCGAATTTTTCGGGGAAATTCATTGACGATTCAAAAGTTTTGTACGGCTGATCGCTCGATAGACTTAAGTAACGACTTTAAAACTATTTTCCACGATAAATTCTTGAAAATGACAGCTTTCAAAAGAGAGGATTAAAACCGCTCTGTCAAATTTTCTTTCTAGCCTAGCCCACAATTCAAATCGATCGCCATTGTAGTTTTTAAGGACCATATTGATATCTGAACGAGCAGTGAATTGGAAAGGTTGTAAAATCGATCCGATTAGGTAGACTTCAACAGAAGTGTCTTTAAATTCTTTTTCTAACTCTAAAATGACTTTTTTAAGAAGGGCCTTTCGTTCTTCTTCCCCTTGTGTTTTCTTCTTTTGCAAGGAGGGTCTTTTTTGCCGCTTCAATGTCAAATTTGCTTTCCATTGAAGTCTCAATTGCGGCTATTTTGGTTGTCTATCAATCCATCATCAAAGAGGTTTATTCTAATAGAATTTGCTCCATGGTTTAACTTCGGAATACTCACTATAGACTCGATACATAACAAAGCCCAATGTGAAGACAACTCCAACAAATGCAATGATTTTTAAAATATTATAGTTATTTGAATCAGGACTACCTCCAGCTGAACTATCAATACATCCACCACTAAAAGTAGCAAATCTACTAGTGCAAGTCATAGATTCAGGAGGAGGACCACCTCCCCCATTAGAAAGGGGTATCATTGTAGTAGTAAGATGAGTAGTGTCCAAACATTGTTTGATGCTAAATCCTCTATCCAGATTTTCCCGCTGTGAAATAAAGGAGGATATCATTTTAGCAGCACGATGAGTAGTGTCTGCGAGCTTTGCTTGTTCAACTCTAAACACTTTATCTAGATTTTCTAATAGTGGGGTAGAAATAATTTTTGGTAGCTGAACATCTCTCCGAAGTTGCTCACAATAATCATTTGTAAGCACGGGCAAATATGACCCCTGTTCTTTTGCTGCAACTGCCATAGTAATCCTTATATTGTTAAGAGTATATATCGTCTATTTTTTTGCTAAAAGGTGGCTATCGGTGGTTTACATCTTCCATTTGCTGGAGGCGTTGTTTAGCCGTTTCTAAATTGCGAACGAGATCTTGAAGCCCGTTAGCCCATGTTTGCCATTGGGTACTAGCATGTTGGTTTTTTTGCTGTTCCATTTGGTACGTCGACTGATTAGCATCAGAGCAACCCTTAAAAATGTCTCCAACTTTTGCAAAGAGTTCGAAGGCTTTGTAAGCTTCTGGAGAAGGGCTTTTCACAGCTGCATTCACTCCAAGAGCCGCAAATCCAACTTGAGCGAGACTTCCGCCGAGTTGCCAGTACCATTGTTTACTAGCATTGCCTTGGCTTTTTGGAATGAGTGCTTCCAAATATTGCCCTGAGATTCCTTTAGCAGATGCAGCGATTCGGCAAATGTCTGAAATTATTTTTTCAAACTCACGTTTGCTAGATATTGAAGCTGATCTGGTAGCAGGTAAACTTTGTGATAATTTAACTTCTCCGAGTGCCATAAATTCCTCCTATACTGCTTCCATAGGGATAGCAGATGTTCCTTTAATGATTTTTTTAATGCCGCCTTTCATGGCGTCATTGATTTGTTTTGCTGAATTGGTCAGAGCCTCATTGCGAAGATTGAGGGGTTGAACCTTCATTAGGGTAAGGCTGATTTTTGCTTCAGTGACTGTTAATTTTCTTTGAGCTTGTCCAAGCATCCATGAGGCATAAACACTGCCAACTCGGGCGATCATATTGATCCAACCTGCCATTTTGTCGACATACTGCATTAGGATGCGGTGATCAAAGGGAGCTTTCAATAAATTTTGAGGGCTATATAAGAAAGTGATCAAAGTAGTAGCGATGGGAAGTGTCGCTTTCAAAGTCTGTTCAACTGTTTCATTGCCAAATGAGGCAATATTAGATAGGAATGACCATCCTCCAGAAAAATCCATTAGAGTGTTGGCTAGCAGAGCACTTCCCCCATAGATGAAAGCCTTGCCTTTATCGCCATCTCCATTTGCGAAGAGATAAGTCCCGAAGATGATAGAAGCACTGGCATACCCTACAGAAGAGACAAGATGTCCAAAAGACCAGAGATTTTGGTTTTCTTGAGCTCGTGCGACTTGTCTTAAGTCTTCGAGACGTTCCTCTGAGAATTGCTTGACGTCGTCTCTATTATCTCTCATGGGCTGTAAGACACTGACTTGCTTATAGCGATCGATAGTTTTTTTTGTGCTGTCCATTTCAGCAGCCATGTCACCTATGAGCATTCCCAAGGGAAGACGAGCCGGAGGCGTCACCGGGGATGTATCAACGGCAGCATTACTATCAACTTCTGGTAGATGCATTATTTTTGCCTGTTATTGATGCGGTAGATTAAATCGTCGTAAGATTTCATGAGCTCCTTCAAGAGAGGAAGGATTTTATCGAGGTCTTCGATAATATGTGTCATGTCTGTTGTAATTTCCTGAATATTTGGAGTGATATTTTGATCGCTTTCGCGGGTCATCGCATGACATAGAAGTTCTGCTTCAGTGCGTGTCAATGTATTTTTTTTGAGGCGCTCATCCGGAAGGATTTGATAGAGCCTGTCGGTGAGTTCATTTTCGCCGGTAAGAGAGATCTCTTTAGCATTAGGATTTGTTCTAGTATGAGCATTCACGAGATCTAGAAACTTGGTAATATCGGCAAGATTGGCTCTTTGTGCTCGGAGTTCTTGCATTTTATCGTTGAGCTTACCATCGCGTAATTGCTCTTGGGCCATTCCGATTTTAACAAAGTAAGAGCGTACATTGGAGTCGCCATAATGTTTCTCAGAAAGAGCTTCCAAATCTGCAGGGAGTTGCTCGGTTAACGTTGACTCGATGGGTTCAAAAGCGGGTTGTGATGAAACTCCTGAAAGGCCTGTTGACGTTGACATAAATCGGATCTCCTAATTTTTTAATACGATGATCATAGCATTAAGAGAGGGTTTTGTGAACTAGTAATTTTTATTCCACTTAAAAATATACTTACCTTGGTCGTTGAAATGGGTCTCGGCTTGGAGGACAAAGCCTCCCTTGAGCTCGACTTCAACGATAACATGACTTTGCTCAGTGCTTTGAGAGAGGGTAATCATGACTCCTTCGGTGAGGTATTTGCCGATTTGGACCGCAATTTTTCCTGTATCTTCATTGGTCGAGATGCCCAATCTGTCGATTCCAAGATTTTTATGGATGGTCTCTAGGAGGTTGGGCCCGGAGCCTCCCGAAAGGCTGATAATCGTATAGGCAAGCTGCCCAGCTTGAGAGGCATTGAGCTCAGAGACGTCTTTGTTGAAAAGAATACGAGCTAGGATTGAGCTGGTGGGTAGCGGAGGGTATGATTGGAAGGTTAGCTGGGGGGATTTGAAGGAGCCTCGGAAGGTCACAGTGACGCTGAGGTCGCTAAGGTCTAGGCTGCTGGTCAAGTTGATGAAGCTGTCTCCTTCGGCAAAGGAGACTTCGCCTTGGGTGATCTTAAAGTCTCTGCCTGCAAATGAAAATTTTCCTTTGCTCGTCTTTAGAGAGCCGATGGTCGTGACAGCAAAATTTTCTCCTGTCATATGGATATCGCCGATCAGCTCTGCATCAATGCCACGACCTGTCAGATGGATGTTTTTTTCTCCGTGGATCTCGAGATCATAGCGGAAGGGGTAAGGAGTTGTTAGTCGAATAGGGGAGACGTACGACTCTGGCTGGTTAATGAAGGTGACGGGAAGCGTGGGTATATCGCTGGGAAGCTTATCGGGGATTTGCACCTTAGCTTCATCGATATTTAGAGTTCCTTCAGCTATGGCCTCATGGAGATTGCCGGTAATCTTAAAAGGTCCGCTGCAAGAGGCTGCGAGCCAATCAAAGTGGATCACACGGAAATGGGATAGATGTCCTTCGACAGAGAATGTTGGTGCAAGATTGATCTGGCCTTTTGCGGAGGCTGTTCCTTGAACTTCATCTGTTAAATCGATGTGGTGAACATCGATCGTGTTTCCATTAGCAGTTGCCTGCAGATCGGTGTTTTTTAAGGAGATGCCGAGCAAAAAGTTTTGGTAGAACCCATTTTGGATTGATAGCGGTCCAAAGAGAAGAGGTTGATCGAGTGTTCCGCTACTAACGAGCTTGGTCGATAAGAAGCCGCCAAAGCGCTGAGTGCCGATATTGATAAAGTCAAAGAGCTGTTCGATGTGGCCTTCGATGGTACACTGGGCAGCCCAGTTCTTTTCTTTATTGAGATTTAGCTTGAAGGGATAGACTTGATAAGAAAGCGGAATCGTTGCAGAGAATTCAACAAACTGCTCTCCGGTTGCCACAATGTGGGAATGGATCTGCATTGCATCGTGATTGAGATTAGCTTGGAAGTTTGCTTTGGTCTGGATTGGGACCATTGTTCCTGCGGGAAATATATCGGCGTGTTCTAGAAGGAGGTTCAAATGGCCGACGAGATCGTTATTCGAGCCTTCTAATGCGACATCGATGGAAGAAGTTCCTTGCAGAGTAAAGCGTGGAGATAAAAGTGCCAGGAAATCGAGGGGAAAGTGCTGAGCTTTAACATCGATTTTGGAATGCTCTGGTGTCACTTGAAATGCGGTGTTGATATAGCCGTCGTTCACAGTCATATGAAAGCTCGATAGTGCAGCTTTGTCTTTGTTTAGGCTGAAAGTAAAAGGTTTTTGCAGTTTGAGAGTTTTTTGCAAAAGAGTGCCGGAAAAACTGTCGCAGTGAAAGTCAACACGATCTGGGCTGTATGAAAAATGTCCCTCGGAGGTGATATCGAACGGGTTTTTCCACTCGCCTTTTGTTTTTAGAGAGTAGTTCCAATCCCGGTTCCAGGCCATTGAATAGTGGCCTGAGCTAAAAAAGATGTCAGCAAAGTACGATTTCTCGATCTCGACATCGAGCTTTCCTTTAATTTCTTGAAAAAGATCAGTGGCAAAAAGATCGATGACAACTTGGTCAGAGATAAACGGTCCAAATCTACACGATTTAGCTATGGCATGGGAGTAACAATCGCTGCCTTTAAAGTCGATCTGACCCCCGATCTGTCCTGCTAGTGGCACAGATGAGAGTTCAGAATATGGCTTTAGATTGTTAAATTGGAATGCAATGCCCCCAGCTAGGTTCTTAGAGGGGAGGTCAATTGCAAAATCTCCAGTGACAGAGCTTCCAGGAGCCTGTAGTGATAAATTTTGGAGAGCGAGCCGCTCTTTCGAATAGGTGAAATGGCCTTCGCCTTGAAATCCGAGTGCCGGATGTGATGCGGCTGAGTCAAAAGTTCCTGTCCATCCATCTGGAGTGCGATGGGCTTGAAGATTTAAATGAGCATCATCGAAGGAGGCATTTCTGAGATTGAACTGATCGCTTTGAAGCACAAGGCGAAAGTCATCTTCCTTGAGGCGCACAGATCCCTGGATCAAGTTTGAGGTGAAATGACATTCAATGGTTTTGGGGACAAGGTGCGCATCAAACGCTCCTTTTCCTTGGAGTTTGATCAGGTCGCTTTGAGCACTGAGCGATGAAATCTCTAGAGAGCGGTCTGAAAAAAGCGAGAATTTGGCAGCGAGATGGAGATTTTCATCGAGATGGTGAAGCTTGGGCAGCGCAAACTGCTGAACGTTCAATTTCAGATCACCGGTAAGTGTGCTCCAAGATCCTGCAGCCTTGAGTTCTAAATGGAAAGCGGTGTTGAAGGGGATTTTTGCAAAAGGAGCAAATGGTTTTTCTGACAAAACATTCAAATCCAAAACGGTTGCAATTTTCTGTGTTCTGTTACTGCCCTGAATATAGCCGGTAAAATCCAGATCATCGGAGTGGATTTTGGCAAAAAGATCAAAGGCTCGTTTTTTGAAGCTGCAACGTCCAGAGAAGTTGTAAGTTGCCTTTGCATTTGTAGTCTGATTAATTGCTTCAAATCTGTTTAATTTCAGCAAACGGATTGAAAAACCAACAGGCAGAGCAGGCAGTGTTGGAGAAGAGTTATGTTGGGTGAACTGATAAACGGGATGATCTGCACTGAGATAGCTGATCCGAAAATGTTTTCGAAGAAGCGGCATGATCGCAAGACGAAGACGAATCCTTTCGATATCTAAAGTGTCGGTTTCATTGAGCTGTAGATGAACATTCGAAAGCGTCCACTTTAGAGGAAGCTCGCCTTCGATTTTTTCGATTTTAAGCTTTAAGCCTTGCTGCAAAGCGATCTCTTCTAAGACAGTGCCGATCTTTTCTTTAGCCCACTGGCTCTGGACAAAGAGGATCAGACCAAGGAATAGGAGCAAGACAAAGGTGACAGTGCTTAAAATCCATTTCATCAGAATGTTTGACCTATGCTGAATAAGATTCTATATTGCGGATCGATGTGCTTTCGTCGATCTAGCGGAAATGCTACGTCAAGCCGGAGCGGTCCCAAAAAAGTAAAATACCTCAATCCAAGGCCGACTGATTTATACCATTTTTCGCTGAGTTTGGGAAGTGGTGTCAAATAGACGCTGCCTAAATCGAAAAAAGGGACCAATCCAATCGTGCTGCTGACTCTAAAACGGGTCTCAAAGGTGTAGAAGATTCCTGATCTTCCGCCAATGGGTCTATGATGATGGTGGAGCGGACTGACGGAATGGTATTTGTACCCTCTGAGATCTTGATCGGATCCTCCCAGCACTCTTTTAGGAACAGGCACAGCATCTAAATTCGTGCTGATCATCGAATCGACCATGAGCTGCTGAGCTAAGACGAGGAGTTCTTTGCCGGGCTTTCCTCCTACGACGGGGAAATAACACATGTAGGTGACACTGTTGTATAGATAGAACGGATTGCCATGCGATACATTGAACGAGGGGATTGTTTTGAATACCAATGTTGCTCCGCGTGTGGCATTCAAAAGATGGTTGGCTGAGCTCCATCGGAAATAAAGCGGCACTTCTAAAAGAGTAAACGGCCTGTTATAGACAGAATCAGTGACAAAAAGCCTTTCGACTTTAAGTCCCATTGAAACGCGGTACTTGACCCCGATTCTTCTCTCGATCCTGTTGGTGATGCTGTACGACTGCTGGTGATAGGCTAGGATCGATTCTTGCATCGAGAGGGCCTGTACAACATAATCTTGATCGATGATCCAGAAATCTGGCACAAAAAATGTTCCGGTCCCCGTATGTGTCCGTGAAGTGACATCGCCTTGCAGCGTTAGTTTTCTTCCCAGCCCTGAGACATTTCTGTTTTCCCATCCAAAGGTCAAACCGGGCCCGAAGAAGGTCTCATAGCTGGCACCGACATTGAGGCTATGGTGTTTCGTTTCCGTTGCATCGATCCTCATGCCCAGTTCATGCTCTTTGGGTTCTAAATCATGGGCAACAACGACCGAATTAAACAGTCCAGTATCTAAAAGGCTTTGCTGTGTTTTGTCGATAAGCCGAGTGTCGTAGGTTTCTCCGGTCTTCCACGCGATCTTGTTTTCAAACAGTTTTTTTTTGACATGCTCTGAACCAACAATGGAGGTAGGCCCGAACTTCAAAGGCGGCCCCGCTTCAATTTTTATTTCAGCTGCAAAGGTCTTTGTCTTATAGTCGGCTTCCATCTTTTGGCTCTCGATCCTTGCTAAGGGATGACCACATTCTCCTAAAAGAGACAGCGCTTTATCTTCAGCATCCAAAACTTGGACAGTCACGACTGGTTTTCCCAGCTCGAGTCCAAGATTCGCAAAATCAGGATATAGGAACGGTTTGCCCTCCGAAAACGCCTCGACATTAAATTCTTTTAAAACATACGCCGGCCCTGGCAGGATCATCACGAAGATCTGGACTTCATCCTCTTCCTCTTGAATCCGGATTTGGACGGTTGCCTCATAATAGCCATGCGCATGGAGTGTTTTGATCATCGCGGGAATATCCGACTCAGCCCGAAACCTTAATGCATTGAGTGAAGTCGGTTCTTTATTTTTCAGCGTCGTTAAAAAGGAAGCTGATTTGACACTTTTTAGAGTATCTGGATCATTTAGCCCAATGAAATGGACAGCATATTCCAAACAGCTGGCCATGACGGTCGGCAGGATAAGTAGAACGATCCTCTTGAACATCCCACTATTTTGCCACAATGATTGCAAAGTTTGACAGGTTTTCTTATATTGCTCTGTCTATGCCAGAAAGAGCCAGCAGCCGTCAGATTTTTCAAGATTCTTGTGATGTGATCCCTGGAGGGGTCAACTCTCCTACGCGTGCTTTTCCAGGTCTTGATATGACACCGCTGATTGCCGCGCGAGGATTTGGTGCGGTTGTCTTTGATGCGGATGATCATTGCTACATTGACTATTGCTGCAGCTGGGGAGCGCTCATTTTAGGCCACGTGCATCCGGCAGTTGTCAAAGCCGCAACCGATCAGATGCAGATGGGCGCAGGATTTGGCATGGCAACGGCTGTTGAACTCCTGATGGCTCAAAAAATCCGCAGTCATCTTCCTTCTATTGAAAAGATCCGTTTTGTCTCATCTGGCACCGAAGCGACGATGAGTGCTATCCGGGTTGCCCGCGGCTATACCGGAAAAGATAAGATTGTGAAATTTGAAGGTCATTATCATGGCCACTCCGATGGACTTCTCATCAAAGCAGGATCGGCTGCGATTCAGATCAATCCCGAAGCCTCATCAAAAGGCGTGCCTTCTGATTTTGTTCGTCATACGGTCTGCCTCCCATTTAATGATCTTAAAACCGTTCGAGACTATATCCGCAGCCACGACGATATTGCCGGGGTGATCATCGAGCCGATTGCTGGCAATATGGGACTTGTTCCCTCCGATCCCGATTTTCTCCAGATGCTGCGCGAAGAGACAGAGAAAAAGGGAATTGTCTTAATTTTTGACGAAGTCATCAGCGGCTTTCGTATTGGCTTGCAAGGAGCCCAAGGCTACTTCCAAATCACACCCGATCTGACGTGTCTTGGCAAAATTATCGGTGCAGGATTTCCTGCAGCGGCCTTTGGTGGTAAAGCCGCCATCATGGACCACCTAGCACCCCTGGGTGAGGTTTATCAAGCCGGGACGCTCTCTGGCCATCCTGTCGTGATGCGCGCGGGCCTTGCCTGTCTTGAAACGCTCGAGCAGCCCGGCTTCTATGAAGAGCTTGAGAAAAAAACGACGACCCTTGCCGAGGCGCTCCGTCAAATGATGCACGACAACAAGATCGTCGGCTGCGTCAATCAGATCGGATCGATGTTCACGCCATTTTTTGGAGCACCAGAGGTCCGCCACAAAATCACCCTAGACCAGCAGCTCTACTGTAAATTTTTCAAACACCTCTTCCAGCAGGGGATTTACATCGCTCCATCACCTTACGAAGCGAATTTCGTCTCCAGCGCTCATACCGATGAACAGATCGAGAGAACGTGTCAGGTTTTTCTAAAGAGTTTCAGCTGAGATAAACGTACAGCTTAGACAAAGTCGCCCATTCTGAATCGTTTTCTTAAGAATTTTGGCATTTATCGGAGTTTGAAAATATTTGTACGTTTCAGCTTGAAGCCGTTCTAACCCTGTAACCTCAACAAGTGTCCTATTGTCCAACTCACCATAGGGCGTCCCATCTTCGAAAAAACCTCCGATATGAAATTGAACAATGTCATCTATCTTATAATCTAGAATGAGTATCTGTGCTTTCACATTTTGCATCAGAACAGCAAGTTGACTGCCTTCCACCACGGGGGATCTACAATACAGACAATTAGGAAGACTTTCTTGATCGATACAAATGGAGGGTATCCTAGATGTACTATTGAGTGCAAAATTACAAATCTTTAATTTGTCGCATTGCACTTTGAGGTGTTTCCTTAAACAAGGGAGACATGCTGTGTGTGTGTTGTTAACACAGTTATAAAATAATATCTCAGAAGTATTTGAGCAAATATTACACATCTTATCCAGATCAGAAAGTGCAGGCTTGCAATCTACTCTGCATAGCAATTCCAATGAGCCGAATTGGATCGAAATCGTAGATGATATCCATTTTGGAGTTAATGGCCTAGAGATGCACTCCAAAACAAGCACATTATCTTCTACGTATTTAGAAACGATTTGCGCATCAATTTTTTTTTGCGCCTGCATCATCTCTTTTGCCCCTTCAGGGTAACCAAACAATTTAACATTTGTGTTATCAGGCAGTATTCCAGATGCAACTCCTTCACAAACACTATTCAATTGCACGTTCACTATTTTCCCCACCGAGTAGTCCAACCAACCGATATCTACATCGTACGTCGAAAAGCCATCCGAAGGTTTCATCTCGAGCTTGGATCCTTCAGGTAACTGTTCCTTCTCTGCCCAAACTTTGCAATCGTCAGACCAATGGTAAAGTCTGGTAATTTTATTGACAATGGTGAAGTTTTTTACTCTATTTTCAAAATCCTCTTTTATGCAACTTTTGCAGACTGCGCTATACGGCTCGCACGATTCATAATAAAATAGATTAGAGATGCTCTCGCACTTAGAACACGGTGCTTGCTTCTGCCCTTTTTCGCAAATAAATACAGTGGCATTTAGAGTAAAAAGGAGCTTACGAATTGTCTTGTTCCATGTAAAAGCTAATTTTTCAGCTTTTGGCAGATCCGTTGAGCTACACAATAAATATAATTGTTTATATTCAAGCTGTATACTTTCGATTGTAGCATCAATTGTTTTTATCCCCATTTTTAGGACTTGACTAGTGAGTACGTTGAAAAACTTAACAATTGTTCCATTGCCTAGAGTGATTCTCAAAATGTTAAAATCTTTGTCGCACTTATCGATTTGAATTGGAATCTTCATTCCTTGCTGGTAGGAAAGTTGAACGAGTTTGCACTCAATTTTCGAGTCCTTATACAACAGCTGATTGTTCGATATCTGCCCAGATTGATTTGAGTTAGATACCCAGAAGGGCATTGTTAAGCAATGGATGGTGTAAGACTTGCCATTGTCAGACCGTTGAAAATTAAATAGTTTAAAGGCTTCTGCCTCATTACAAAGACGCTCTACTTCACGAGCCACTTCTTTCTTTGCATTTTTCCGAATGGCAAATTGTTCCTTATACTCGAATTTTTCATAATATTTCCAGAATTGCAAGGTAATTATCACTTGCTGCAAACAAGTTGTATACAAAATGGATTCAGAAAAAGTGTATAAATTAAGCCCTGATAGACCTGAGAAAACCAAAGGGGATTTTGAGAAAATCGCAAGTGAAATGTTGACGACCTGTTGAAGAACAGCAAGCCATAAAGGGGCTGTTGGCAAATGCTGCTCAGGATTTCTATCTACATTTATAATAAAATTTTTAATATTCTTGGGTTTAACATCTCTTAAGTGTAGCACTTTCTCCGTTGCAATCCATTGATGCATCTTGTCAACAAGCCTGTTCATTCCCATTATCCCGCCGATTGTCACAGGCCAGCTCAAAATCCACCTATCAAAGAAATGTTTTCCATAGGGAGAAGAGGGATAATTCAGCCAATCAGGGAGAGGTGTTGAATATGTTCTTAAAATCGATGCACCTGTCAATGGAAATACTGGCGTTAACAATTGAAAAAGATGTCCTATGCTCCAAGTCAATGCAGCAAGGCGGACACTATAAAATACCCACTCATATTGCTTAGCTTTTTTGCAAAATTCTGGATTTCGGACAGCAACATAGTGAAAAAAAGCATCTGCAACTGCAATGGTTACGATGATGGGCTGTAGAGGAAGAGAGCCAAAAGTTTGCGCTCCCAGCGCCAGTAGTGCAGGAGCACAAAGGATCACTTTCCATAGCTTAGGATTTACCTCATCTGCTCGAAAAGAAGAGTAGTTTTGATGGACCCAGTCTTGAATAGTAAGAATCATTGCAAACCTTTTGGGGGAAATTCTAACATGTTTTCAAAAAAAAAAGTAGTTTTTTAGTTGAAGTGTATAATGTTTTCTTCTGCTTATTAAAATGTTTATGCCATAGTGCAATGATGGTAAGGAAGCTATCCCAAAAGATCGATGACCTGGCCCATAACTGCAGAGGAAGGCAAAAAATGACCATCCGAGAGATCCTCGATCTCATGGATATGGCTGCCCAGACGTTCATTGCGTGGATCGTTTATCTGCCGCTGATTTTGTTTTTTCAGATCCCAGGCTTTTGGATTATTGTGAGCCTATTGATCATTTGGCAAGGGATCCGGACAGCCCACCATAAGAGAATCTGGATTCCTAAAAAACTCAGTAAAATGCACGTCAAAGGTGATGATTTTGCCCGTCTGATTTCTTATACAATTTTGCTTTTGAAGAAACTGGAAAAGATCGCCCATCCAAGAGGCACGATCTATCAGCACCATCCGATGCTACTGAGCTTTAACGGCTGCATGATGGCGCTAGGCGGATGTTTTTTGCTTTTTCCTATCGGGACAAGCATCGTGCCTGCGTTAGGAGTGCTTTTGCTCTCATTAGGGATGATCGAAGAAGACATCCTATGGATGTCTTGCGCCTATGGAGCATTCACCATCCATACAGCGCATGTGATTACTGTTTTAGCTCTTCGTTTCTAAATGTTTCCAGATTCATCAGGTGTTTGACTTCCAACTGCGATTCTGCAATGACCGATTGCTGCCCATCGACATCGATGATATAGAGCATCGTTTTGGGACTTAAGGGTCTTTTTTCGATGATCTTGATTGCCTTGTTGCTACCTCCAGACCATTTGCCCTGCGTTAGCTTTTTCAGAAGCCAAACCGTGAAGAAAATCCCCACGATGAGAGCAATGAGCGCCAAGAACATTTTTAAAAAAGCTCCCTCGTATCCTGGGAGAGAGACTCCAGGTATTTCCGGGGGGGCTTCGGGAGATGCGTCTGGAGGAGTATCCATCGGAGCCATACCGGCCCCTAAAAGTAAAAAATTAATGAGGTGTATCATGTCTCCATAATGAGTTGTGTATCGTTTTTTTGCAAGAAGCGGTACAATAACTCTATGAAAGCTGTCGAACTTGCCCTTAAAGCCGGAAGGAAACGTCAAAGCGAGATGACTCGCTTTGTGCATCACTGCTCAGAAAATCCTGAAAAAAGCAGCGAGACTATCCCGACTTATGAGAATTTCTGTTTTGCCCTAGCACTTCTTCGCAGCCGGATCGCGGAAAATGTGTTAGAGGCAAAAGCTCTCCTTGAGAAATTACTGGCTTTCCAGGTCAATTTTGAATTCCCTGTCTACCTGCATGAATATCCTGTTTGCAGGTACGCTGGCCTCAAATCAAAACTCTATCCTGTCATCTTTTTCATCTTGAGGGATTTTCATTCTGTTTTGGGTGAAAAGCTTTGTGAGCAGCTTCAAGCAATTCAAAGTCATCCTGAGGAAGTTTCTTCTCCTGAGTCTCCCGAAGACTGGGCAGAATATTTAATCCATGCCCAAATCACCGGCCAAGATAAGACTCCTGCCTTACAATTTTGGGACAGGTCATGTCTTGCTTTTATTGGACCTCAGCGACAAGAGCGGGGAGAGCCAGCTCTTACTCTCTACGATCTCTTTTTAGGGCAGTGGGGTGGCAACTATTCCACGCGGGCTATGCAAGACCATCCTGTTCATCTACGAGCAAGTTTAATCTATCCAGCTGAAATTACCACTTCAACACCTGCTCAGTCTTTGCAAAGGCAGTTTTGGGGAAGCGGGGGCTCAACGCACTCATTGTTATTACACACCCAAGGAGACCTTACAGAAAATAAAGATGGATTTCATGTCGTCTTGCAAGAAAAAGAAGCGCAGGAAGAGATGGAGATTGCTTGTTTTTACAATCTGCATCCCGACACGACCGTGACGATTAACCATCAAAAAGCGACATCATTTCAGTTGGGGGATAAGATTCAGATTATTTCAAAAGACCGTCAACTTGAGCTTTCCTTCTCTATTATATCTGGAGAAGGACAGTTCTGGGGACATCTCTATCGTGCGAATCGTCCTGGACAGCTCAGCTGCAAAGGCGATGACAAGCACGAGGCTTTTGACGGGGTGATTGGGCTGAGGACGATTAAAAGATATTCGAAGACGATCCTTCAAATTTCTCTAAGTTAAACCAAGAATACAACGCCTGAATTCTTTCCTTAACTCCTTCCATCTCACACAATGATTCAAACCCTTTTCCTAAAAGTTTAATCGTTGGGATAAGAGTAGAGAGATAGAGCGTGCTTTGCATGAGCTTTACAGGGATAGAGTTATAATAAGCATAGAAAATACCTAGAGCGGCAGGCAAACAGTGGAGAACAACGGAATTGCGAATCATTTTTGCATGTGGAATTCCTGTTTCTTTCTCTTTGGCTTCGATCTTTGTCACTTTTCCCAAAAGGGGAGTTAGCGCTGACTTTAGAGCAAAAACTCCTCCCACAAAGGTCGCAGCCTTCATTGCGCCTTCTGAAGAGAGTTCTAAGTTTGGCACATAGGGTGTCAGTTTCTGGACAGCATACGTCAATCCTGTTGCTAAAGCGATGACAGGAGAGTCGAGCATTATTCTTTTGCCTCCAGCTAAGATTGTATTGATTGTGTCAGTGATAAGAAATTTAAAAGTGTCAGACATTTTATCACTTAGAAATATTTGTGAGATAATGACCGCAGAGAAAAGATGAAGCGGAGAGAAATTAATGCTAACATGAATGGGTTGTGTTGTCATAAAGACCTCCTTTTTTGATGGTTGTTACTGCATCCATGCAAACACTTTATCAGCTGTCTCTTTTACATGTTCCAGGTTCACAAAGTTTTCAAAACCTTTCCCTAAAAGTTTTACCATAGGAATGAGCGCTGTGGTGAAGATGGCTGTTTGAATCAGCTTAACTGGAACCTCTGCATAAAACGCAGCAGTGCAAGCTGCGGCGACGGGGACCACATTTAGAATCACTGCGTTGCGAAGATTTCTGGCGATGTTTTTCTTTTTTTCCCATATTGCACCTTCTTTATCGACAATGACTCTTTCTAAATAGGGAGATAGAGCTGATCGTACAGCTAAAAGCCCTGCTACAATCATCGTCGTTTTAAGAGGTGTCCATCCTGGCATCGATAGAGATAAAAAAGGGATTTTAGGAGCGACAAATTCTTGGACGAGGTAAGTCAGGCCAGCAGAGATAGCAATGACAGGAGAGTCATAGATCATTTTTCTTGCTGAATTAAGGCATTCATTTTTAATTTCTGTAAGTCGTTCTGCTACAAATAGTGAGAGATTTCCTCCGCTTATAATTTGTAAAACCGCAACTGCTGCGACAATTTGCAAGACAGGTACTGCATAGGGGGACTGTAAGGCTTGCGTCATTTCAAACTCCTTTTTTTTGCAGGACCATGCTACGTTAAGTTTTTAATTTACATCTACATTTTTTTTGGAGTTTCGTTTAAAAAGGAAGTCTATGACACCTTTAGACGCTCTCAATCAGCACTATTTCGAATTAGCAACGCTTAAATTTTCTCCTGAGCAAAAAGAATTCATTGGTTCCAAATGGAAACAGCTCCGCAATTTTGGCTGCCAAAATGCTGGGATCAGAAGATGGGGAAGCCATCTTCTGAAACTAAAACCGCAGCAGCTTATTACTCTTGAAGAATGCTTTAGAAATCTGATCAAGGGCATCGAGGTGACAGGATTTCAGCTCTGGAGAGAGTCTGGAAAAGATCTCCATCTGGAAGCGATCTTCCGCCTGTTCTTTGATGATCAGTCCAGTCTCAAAGAAGTCGATTTCTCCATGCAGGAGAAACTCGCTCTCTTTTGGAAGTACGATGACACCCTCATTGCGCAGTATAGAGCTCGTTTCGAACAGATCTTTAAAGACTTTTACCATCAATCGGTCTGGACACAGCACGATCCGCTGGTGACAGAAATGCTTATTGGGAACCTCATTGCGATTTATCCGCTCTTTGATCCTGAGCCTGGTTCTGATGTCGATCTACTTCAGCAGATCGATGGCACCTGGCATCTTGTTAAATACCGGACTGAATCGATACAGCTGGTTGAAGATAAAGTCCTAGCCCATGGATTTACGCCAATTGATAATGACAAAGCCTTACCCCTCATTTTATTTTGCGGAACACCGTATCCAGCTGCAAAGGGTTTTTGGGAAGCGGTCAAAAGCGATCTTCACCCTTTCCGCTCTGTTGGAGAAACGATTTTTTTAGAGGGCAAAGAGAGTATTGATGCGTGGATGGGTTCCAAACCCCAAGTGAAATGCTATGGCTTAAGTCTTGGAGGAGCCCTTGCCTATTATTTTGGCAAGACCTACGAAGATCGCGTCACGATCTATGCGTATGTCCCACCAGGACTTTTAATGAACCCTAGGGAAATGAGAAAGATCCATGGAGTCTCTTATTACAACATCGATGATTATGTTCCTTCTGTCGGCTATCATCCTACAGGGGTTAATTTTTCTTGTTATGGAGTCATTACCGAAGCCAAGAGAAACTTTCTTCTTGCTCACGCGCGTCCTGTCGGATGCAATCCGACACTTGTCATCGAAATCAACCCTCGGCATGAAAACCACAATGCCAAACGGCATCTCTTGACGATCGGCAAATATATCATCTCGACTTTCCTATTCATTTTGACAGTGCCGTTTCATATTGTGATCGCTGCACGAAACTTAGGCTCCAAGATCAAAAAGGCTTGGCATTAACATTTTAAAAGGAGATCTCTATGTATTTACTTAGCGCAATCTTGATTTCGACGATGTCTCTTCAAGCCTTAAATCTCTCGAGTTTAGCCGTGCAATATGACACCGGTGCTCTCAAAGTCCTCGATCAACAAAAACTCCCTGGAGAAGAAGATATGGATTGATGTTCAAACGCCTGAGCAAATGGTCGAGATCATCACTTCCTTGAAAGTCCGAGGAGCACCTTATAATTGGACTTGCAGCGATTTTATCGCTTGCTCAGATGGCTGAAAGAGGAGAGTCTCCTGAAAAAATCGAAGAAGCCGCTTATCTTTTAAGAAAGTCCCGTCCTACCGCTGTGAATTTAGCCATCTACATCGATCGGGTCTTACTCACGTTAAAAGAGAACCGCAATATCCTCCCTGTGATTGAAGAGATTTTTAATGAAGATATGGCGCTTTGTGAAGCCATGGGAAAAGCCGGTGCAGATTTAATCCAACCCGGAGAAAATATCCTTACGATCTGCAACACAGGAAGCCTCGCAACAGCGGGGATCGGCACTGCTTTTGGAGTGATTAAAACAGCTCACCTCCAAGACAAAAAAATCCATGTCTATGCGTGTGAAACACGCCCCCTTTTACAAGGCGGACGTTTAACAACCTGGGAGCTCGAGCAAAATGGGATTCCGTATACGTTAATCTGCGACAGTATGGCAGCTTCACTCATGAGAAGTGGAAAAATCGATCGAGTCTTGGTCGGTGCTGACCGCATTGCGGTGAATGGCGATTTTGCGAATAAAATTGGAACGTATTCGTTAGCTGTCCTTGCGCATCATCATCGGATTCCGTTCCATGTCGTTGCTCCTTACACCACAATCGATCCTCAGTGTGCAGATGGAAGTGCAATCAAAATTGAACAACGAAATCAGAATGAAGTCAGGGGAGCGTCTGGGAGCTTTGGCAGTGTGATTTGGAGCCCTAAAACCGCTCTTGTCTACAATCCTGCTTTTGATGTAACGCCTAATGAATTAGTCACAAGCCTGATCTGTGATAAAGGAAGTCTTGCTCCCAAAGAAGTTCGATATATAAGCTATTGAAAATAAGTTAGATAAGAGCAGTGTTTTTTTGATTGGTTTAATAAAAAAAACACATTATAATAGATGAAAATTTGGAGAGCAAATGGGTATAACTTTTGATTTGAATCAAATAGATCTATTTAGCCAAGACAGCTTATTGAACCTTAAAAATGAGCAGTTTGGCAAAAATCTACCCTTTTACCTCTGTGAAATTCAAGAAAATACTACACAGTTCCTTTTTGAAGGCTCAAGATTCTGTGAGTATGTTCTTCGTGATGCGCAACCTGTAAATCCGCTTACAAAAAGGCCTATTACCACGTTTACCATGTACGAGGCTTCGAAGGAGACTTCTGTTTTCCATGAAATTTTTAATCAAGACACCTTAAAACCAATCAACTACTTGCCGGTGTTATGGAATGATTGCAGCCGGTCTGATATTGAAAAAGGCGAGTATTATTGTAGGATGGGTGAATGCTACGCCTTTGGCACGGATTGTGAAATAAATGAAAAAAAAGCCTTAGAATATTACCGAATTGGAGCTCATTTAGGAGATAAAACTGCAGAGTACAATCTTATGCTCTTACTCGAAGAGAAAAATCTGAAAGACGAACATCTTTATTGGTCGTTGAAATATCTGGAAAATTTAGACCCAATTGGGGTTGAAGATTATTTTCGGTGTGCAAAAGCATTCGAAGCAGCAACGCATGTTAAAAATTATCAGGAATATGCTTTCTACTTCTTCCAAAAAGGCGCAATGGCTGGCAACCCCTACTGTATTGCGAAAATGATCCGATATTATGAAGTTGGTTTTGGGGTTTCACGTGATGAGTCCAAAGCAAAAGCTTGGAGAGAGTATCTTCCGGAAAAATGGAGAGAAGCTCCTATCCGAGACTATATGGCACATTTATGTGAGAATCCATCGATTTTGAAGCTAACTAAAAAACATCCATTCCCTCTAGATCTTGAGAAAACGGATATTGTAGAGCCTAATCCGGACTTTCTTTTTCCAGAATTGGTTCGTTAACCAGCTGTTTCTTTTCGAGTTTCCAAAGATTCTCTATAAGCTGCTTTAGGAGCTAATGAAGTTGTATAAGCTTTCCGATATTTAGCTACTGTGTCGCTAGATGATGCGCTTCCATAAATTTTTGTGTCTTTTTCAATTTCTCGATACAGAGTTTTGTTTTGTTTAGCTGTTACCTGCACTTCAAATTTTTGATCGTTTGCGATTGCTTGGGCAATGGGGAATGTCTCAACGAAAGAGTGGTATCCTCCGAAATTCATAAAGGAAGAAATCAACAATCCAGCTGGTTTAACAATTTCAGGTCGACCGAAAATGGAATCTTTGCTCATGCAATTCAAAGCTAGGAAAATGTCTACTGTCCCGCCAGAGTGAGCGCCAGCAGCAGGCATATCATGAGACTGACTCTGTTTTGGATAAGTTCCTTTGAGAGACCACCGGTTAATGCCTGTACCATGCTGATATTTCTTTTCTTCTAACAATGTAGGCAATCCTGCGTCTTTGAAAGCTTGTGGCATATTTTGTGCCCCGTATTCTGTAAGAAGACCTGGTCTGGAAAGGTCTTCAATCACTTGGCCTTGTCGTCGGATACCATTACGGCCAAATTTATCTAAATCTTCTCTATACTTATCTCTTAACGGGTGTTCCAGAGGAAAACTGTCTTCTACGATAACATCACCAAAACCAAGGCCGTAGTCTGCTGCAGATTTAAATTCGACTTTCACATCTTTGATGGGTTTGCCCTCGACAAAAGGTTTTCTCTCGGATCTAGCACGTGTCATAGGATTATCGAATTCTGCGTGGCGGATTTGGCTATTAATTTGATTGCGTCTTTCTTTGAATTCATCTTCTGTTTTGCCGACTAAAGATGCTAGAATTGGGGCATTAGTAGGATTAGACAGCAATTCACGAATAATTGTTCCAAATGCACTGATTGAGCGAATCTTAGTAAGCATATTGGTATGGTCATACTCTTTACTGTTGCTAGGGGTTCTTAAACGACTGAGGAGCCACTCTATTCCTGCACCATTTAGCCAATTGTCTTTTAATGAAGGATCTAAACAACGACCAATTTGATCTGAGGCAGGAGATAGTTCTGCAAGGATTTTCTTATTAATGAGCTCTCTAAATGTCATTCCAGTATGGGTTACAGCTTGAGGATTTTTATACGCCTCTTCAATAAGATCTGCTAACTGCTCTGCGTATCCATCCATGACTTCGCCTGCAAAGCCAGGGTTTTCCAATAAGCTCAGTGCCGCACCAATCTCAAAACAAGAACCTGGAATGAAGTTAAACATGGTGTCGTGCTTGTCCGGAGAATCTCCGTGTTCTTTACATTCTACAACGGGGATGCTGTTAAGATTGGGAGTTTTTGCGAGCTGGGATTTTCGTAAAGCTGTGGAAGGGAAATCTTGTGCGGGGCGTTTGAAGATTTTGTATTCTATTTTTTTTAAGTTTTTTGGAACCATTGGGGTAGGGTCTGTACCGACTGATTCCACAGGAGGTAATTCATTGTTTTCTTTTTCTGTGGGCAGGAAGATCTTTTTAGTTTGGGCGTCTGTACGTGCTTCTGCTGCTTTCTCAAAACTTTTTGTTTCTAGTTGAGGAATTGCAGATTTAGTGTTTATAAAAATAGAATTTGCCATATTATCACCTATTATAATATTAATTTTATATTAAATTAATATTAATATCAAAACATTATATTAGGTTTTAGGCTGCTGGTTCACAGCGTGTTATGGATGTAAAAATGACAAAAAAACGTGATATGTAAGTAGCTAATTCTTAAGGTATTAGTGCAGGGCTATCCATGGCGATGCCCATCGCATGCATGCCGTTATCGACATACAGCGTGGTGCCAGTGACTCCGGTTGCTGTGGCTAAGAAGGCCGCTGCATAGCCGACTTCTTCTGCTTCGAGATCTTTTGATAGCGGAGCATTTGCCTTGGAATAGGCGATCATACTGTCGATAAACCCAATGGCCCTTGCCGCACGGCTTCTGAGAGGTCCTGCAGAGATCGTGTTGACGCGAAGGCCCCATTTACGGCCGGCTTCCCAAGCAAGCATCTTGGTGTCGCTCTCGAGAGCTGCTTTTGCAGAACTCATTCCTCCGCCATAGCCGGGAACGGCTTTTTCTGAGGCCATATAGGTCAGGGAAATGGTCGAGCCACCTGCATTCATATGAGGGCCGAAATGCTGGAGCAAGCTCACAAAAGAATAGGCTGAAGAGCTCACAGCTGCTAGGTAGCCATTCCGAGATGTTTCTAAGAGAGGTTTTTTCACTTCTGGACCGTTAGCGAGGGAATGGACCAGGATGTCGATCTTGCCATACTCTTTAGCGACCTCTGCTGCGACTTCAGAGATCGTATAGCCCGACGCATCTTGGTACCGTTTGTTTTCTTTGGTTTCTGCAGGGACATCTTCAGGCTTGTCAAAAGCAGCATCCAAAGAATAGACTTTAAGATATTCCATCATTTTGCCGCTCTTGAGCTTGCGGGATTCGTCGAATTTCCCCATGCTCCAAGATTGCGTGAAGATCTTCATGATAGGGGTCCATGTCCCAATGATGATTTCAGCTCCTGCCTCTGCGAGAGCCTTTGCAATGGCCCAGCCGTAGCCTTGGTCATCGCCGATACCTGCAATAAAAGCTTTTTTACCTTTGAGATTCATAGATACTCCATTTTTGAAAGGAGTATACCACGACTTATGAGCTTTTTCTATATTTTTTCATCATCAGACGTTTCCACCCTTCGGCGGTGAGCAGCCTAGGGCTAGGTGGGCTAGCCTTCTGAGGTTTAGGAGCTTCAGAGGTGCTTTTTTTTGTCTTGCTAAACAGTTTCTTGAACATGCTTTCCACCCTAGATTCAGTATAGAGCCGATTTGGGGGAAAGTCAAGAATTTTTTTTAGTCGCCTTTGTCAAAAAATTACGGTACGATCGAGGGAAAGGGTACGTATGACACGGATAGATATTAGTTATGAAGGCAATCTTAGGACCCGCTGCGTCCACTCCGATAACAAGGAAGAGATCGTGACCGATGCTCCTAAGGACAACCAAGGCAAGGGGGAGATGTTTTCTCCGACCGACTTATTAGCAACTGCTTTAGGATCGTGTGTTTTGACCTTGATGGGCATTGCGGCTAATCGCCTTAAAGTGGACCTTACCGGTCTTAGGTTGACGGTAGAAAAGGAGATGGCTCAAGTGCCATCCCGCAGAATCGGCCGTCTGGTGATGCATATCTACTGTCCTGGAGTGTTTGATAACGACATCACGCAAAAGCTCGAGACTGCAGGCAGTCACTGTCCTGTCCATCAGAGTCTGCATCCAGATACAAAACAAGAGTTCTTTTTCCATTGGGGTGAGCCTTGAAATTTCCTTCGATTGCAGCTTTTGATAAACATCTCAAAGAGGCCTATCCCGACCATTTAGCGCCGATGTTTCTGATCGTGACTCCCGATGAGTATGAACGGCGAAAAAACATCGATAAGATCACGTCTTTGATCCAAAAAAAAGACGCCACAGTCCGGATCGTGCGCCTGAGCGGTTTAGAAGATCCTCTCGAGCACGTCAAAGGAGAGCTATTCACTCCTAGTCTTTGGGGCGGCCTGACGCTTGTGATCTATGAAGCTGTCGACAAAATCAAAAACAACGCTGAACTTGTGACTCATTTTCCTCCGGGTGTCCATCTTGTCATGGGAGCAAGTGGCTTTAAAGCAGTTTCTGAACTCTACCAAAAAGGGAAAAAAGAGATCGTTGCTCTTGACATGGGCGATGAAAAGCCGTGGGAAAAAGAACGAAGACTCCAAGAATGGCTTGTCCACGAAGCAAGAGCGCATCAAAAGATTCTCAACTCCGATGTTGTCCATTATCTGATGCAGCATTTAGGTCCAGATCTTGCCACACTCGATCAAGAGCTTGCCAAATTGATTTGTTTTGTAGGGGATAAGTCACGCATTGAGCTCGAAGATGCTAAAGCGATCTGCGGCACTCGGGATCTTTTTACAGGCTGGCAGCTGGCAGAAAAAATAGTCTGGGACCGAGCAGCATTTCTTGGAGAGAAACTCTCCGACATGGGATTTTTATTTCCGTTCATCGGCCAGCTGAGATACCATCTCCAGCTCGGCTACCGTTTGGCAGAGCTGATCGAATCGAAAGCAACTCCGGGAGATATCAAGCACCATTTTCCTTCTCTTCGCCCCCAACAAATTGAAAAATTTTCCACCCAAGCAAGAGCCCGCAAACCGATTTTCTTCCACCGGGGACTTGAGATGCTTTACAACTTAGAGTTTGCTTCTAAGAGCTCTCCGCTAGATATCGGTGTCTTATTTGATCTATTCCAAGCTAAGTTATATGAAAAAACTGTATCTCCTTCCAAATAGCCTTCATGAAGAATCGACGTGGAGCCATACGCCTCCACACATTGATGCCTTGATCGCTGAAAGCGATAAAGGGGGATATCAGTATCTCAAACGGTTTGGGATGCCAAAAGTTCCTATCTATCTACTCAATGAACACACTGAGAAACCTTCAGATTTGCTTAAAATCCCAGAGGAAACGGTCGGTCTCATTAGTGATGCAGGCCTTCCGTGTCTTGCCGATCCTGGATCGCCTCTTGTGGCTGCTGCTCGCAAGAAGGGGATCGTAGTTGAAGCCATCCCTGGACCTAGTTCGATCATGATGGCACTGCAGCTATCGGGATTTTCGGCCCAAGCATTTACGTTCCATGGATATTTTCCACGAGAAGATCTTGCTTTGAAAATCAAGAGCCTCCCTAAAGCGATGGCGCATCTTTTCATCGAGACGCCCTACAAGACAGAAAAGCTCTTTAAGCTTCTGCTGTCGATTTTACAGCCACACGATCAACTGTGCGTGGCATGTGAACTGATGGGTCCAAATAGTTTCGTTGAAACGCACACTGTTCAAGAATGGAAAAACCGCTCGCTTCCTTCTGGGAAACCGCGAGCGGTCTTTCTCATTTGGAAAAGCTAGTTTAACCTCGTGATGTAACGTCTGCCAAGCACAAAAGCGCCAGCAATGACAACCACTGCAAATGTGAAAGCAATCATTAGTCTTGCAGTTTTCCAATGGTCTACAGATTCCTTGCTCACCCTTGGGCTTACACTTGGGCTCGGTTCTGGACCATCTCCGTTTTTTGGAACGGAGTCTTGGCAGCGAGCAAGCTCTTGATTGCATTCTTCGAGCATTTTATTGATCGCAACTAGAGTATCGGAATCCGAGAATAACTGGATAAGGTGATGAAATAGTTTATTGAAGAGATTCAGTGTCCTTAATTTCGTTTGATCGTCCGTAAAGAGCGCGTCTTTCTTTTGATAGGCTTTAGCAGCTAGATCGAGTGCTGCCCGAGAATAGGGGTTTTCATCATCGGATCTGTAGGTTAATGCAAGACTTGTTGTTCCGAAAGCTCGGGCTAAGAGATATTTGGGTTCTTCACGTCCTTCGATCATTTCCAGAGCTTGATGATAAATTTTTCTTTTCGCTTCATTTCCTTGCAAGAGAGTGGCTTCATTGAGTTTGTCATAAAAATCGTTTAGGAGAGGGATGTGGCGATTGCATTCTTCGATTTGGAGTTCAACACTATTATCGAGTGAATCCACATCGTTTTGCACTAATATTTTAAAATCTCTTAGGCAACCTCTTAGGTATAGATATCGATTGATCTTTTCTTCTTCACCCAAAGAGTCCCATGCGCCTCTGTTTTTATAAGCTTTATCTAGATTCTCTTTTGCAATAAGGGTAGTATCCTTTCTTTCTTGACTATCTTCAGGGCAGGCATATGCAAATCTAAGTTTACAATCAGCTAAGAAGAGCCAATAAGCTTCTGTTTTTGGTACATCCGTGATGAGTTCTTTGAATAAGACTCTAGCTTGTTCTGGATCATTGTCAATGAGCTGACATGCTTCTTTATGTTTTTGTTGTAGTTGTTGATCGTTTACTTGCTCTTTGCTTTTTAACTGTGCTGAAGTCGGTGAGAGTGGTGGGCTTAACCGTTCTCTTACTATGGCATCCACAGTTGAAACGTTTGGGTTTTGTGTAAGGGTGAAAGATGGAACTGGTTCTTGAGTACTAATTCCTCTAGGTGATTTCGTTGCCATAATAGCTCCTCGGTAAAAATTTTACTGCTAAATGTTACAACGAATGCCGATTTTACTCGTAGTTAAAAAATCACATCTACAGCAATTTTGGGTGAAATTGAAAAAAGAGGCTTAAATTTATCGGCACGATATCGGCATATATCCGGCCACAGTATGCCGATAAATTAAATAGTTAAAGAATGATCTCTTCTGCGACGGAGTCGTAAAAGAGTAGCCCCTGGTCGGTGAGCCGGGCTTTGTTTTGATCGAGATGGATCCAGCCTTTTTCTTGCAGCTTTTGGTAAAGAGCTTCTGGGATGGGGAATTCTCTTCTATCGACACCGTCTAGCATCCGGAGTTTGACGGCAAGCCTCTCATGGAGGCTAGCTAAGGGAGTTAATTGCTCGGTAAAATCGACAGGGGATTTGCCAGATTTGAGTGCAGCGGAGTATTTTTTCAGATCACAGAAATTCCGGTACCGCTTGCCATCAAAAAAACTAAAGGCAGACGGTCCAAATCCTAAAAACGGCCTTCCGAGCCAATAACCGGTGTTATGTTGTGCGATGAAGCCTTCTTTAGCAAAGGCTGAAATCTCATATCTTTTTAGGCCCATTTTTTCTAAAGATGCGACGGCAAGATTTAGCATAGCTAAACTCTCTTCTGAGGAGGGCAAAAGGGGAGTCAGCTCTGACCGTTTTTTATAAAAAACGGTCTGGGGCTCAATCGTCAGGTTGTAGAGCGATAGATGGGTGATTGGGAGGGTCTCTAACTGGGTCAGGGTGTTTTTCCAGCTTGAAAGAGTTTGCTGAGGGATTTCATACATCAGATCGATGGTGATGTTCGAGATGCCGGCATCGAATGTGGCTTCGATCGCAGAAATGGCTTGCTGAGAAGAGTGGTGCCGGCCGAGGACTTTAAGAAGAGGATTGTCAAGGGATTGAACGCCGAGGCTGACTCGGTTGATGCCGGCCCTAGCAAAGGCTTGCATGGCAAGAAGTTTGACATCTTCAGGATTGGCCTCCAAGGTGATCTCAGCATTTGAAATTGGGATCCAGGAGAGGATTTCAGCGATGGCTTCAGGGCCGATCAGGAAGGGAGTTCCTCCGCCGAAGTAGACAGAGACAATATTTTTTCCTTGAACGAGGTGTTTATTCTGGTCCCATTCGAGATGGAGCGATTCTAATAGGGAGTCGGCTGCTTTTGTCTCATGAGGGACCACATAGAAGTGGCAATAAGGGCATTTACGCCTGCAGAACGGAATATGGAAATAGAGGGAAATGTCGAGGTCATTGCAAAACTCGTGTGCCTCATAAAATCGCCCTTTTGGCGCCAGTTCTCGCTGCGCTTCCTCGCCTGCCCATTCGGGCATGGTCTCGTCTGCGCAACACGTGCCAGCTTGCTGGCCCTGAAAACGGGCGTCAAAATCATCGATTTTCTGGGGCACAGGAGTTTTACAATGGCCTCTTTCACCAGTTGTCGGCATCGGGATCTTCAAGAACACCGCGGCGCCAGCGATTTTTATCGCTGAAGGGATCTTCGTCTTCTTCGTCCTCTGTATCGGCTTCTTCCCCTTCTCCTGTCGCTGCTGACTCGGTTCCGCTTTCGGTCTCTTCGCCGCTGGCGGTCTCGAACTCATACGATTCGGTTTCGACGTCGAGGCCAAAATCAGTGAGGCCTTCTTCAGGGACTTCAATGTCGGGCATGCTGGCAGTATCGGGGAATGCCTGGCGGGCATGAGGGGATCGTTTGGGGGGAGCATACTCTTCCATCGCGCCGCTTTCTTTGAGGAAGCGGAGACGGTCTTTCTCTTCTTGGATTTTTTCTTTGAGACTGATGATCTCAGTCTTGTGCTTCTCAATATCTTTTTTTGGGACTAGCCCGAGTTTAAGCCATTGATCCAGGTCGGTCAATTCGGCTTCTAACTTTCTAAGACGTTCACTTTTCATCATCATAATTGCCTCGCTTTTACCGGTAGTCCTAAACATGCAGTGCTAAACACTGCTCGTGGAGGTAGGCGATCTGCTACGTTGCCCTCCATCGCCGACCCCATAAAGGGGTCGTCTGCTTCGGGTGCCCGCTTGCAGCGGCGCCTTGCATCTCACCTACCTGCACTTCGCATTGTCTTAACACTACATGTTTAGGACTACCTTTTTCCCCGTTCCAGAGATCTCGATAATGGAGTTCTCTTTAAAATACAAAAGATTTTTTTGCAAGGAGGCAGAATTATTTCCGGTTAGGCAATTAATCACAAGGGAAATGCTAGATTTTTTCGTAAAATTTTTTTAAAAGTCACTTATTTCGTATCCATAGGGAATCGACTGATGAAGTAAAGCGGGTAATTACAGACTTTACCGTCTTTTTTCAAATTCATTAAAGTAGAACGGGAAATGACAGAAGGGTGGTATTTTTCCTGATAGACAAGAAGGCTCTTTTTTTTCGCTGAGGTGCCCGATTTAATTTCTAATGGGAAAATAGTTCCATTAGACTCTAAAAGGAAATCCACTTCTGCTTCCCTTTCGCTCGCCCAATAGTAAGGAGGACTGCCAAATACTGTTGTTAATGCCTGTGCTACATAGTTTTCTGTGAGTGAACCTTTGAATTCTACAAATAGCTGATTCCCTTCTACAATAACGCGAGCAGGGAGACGACACATAGCACCAAGCAAGCCGACATCAAGAAGATAAATTTTAAAAACTTCGTGATCCCCATAGCTCGTTAAAGGCAGTTTAGGGCTTGATACCAAAGAAACCTTGTAGATGAGTTCTGCATCCAGAAGCCATTGCAAAGCTTTTTCATAATCGCGCGCCCGTGCACTTTTTTTGATGGCGGAAAATACAAATTTTTTATTCTCTTTTCCCAGGTGCGCGGGAATAGAATTCCATACCAGCGTAATTTTCATTACTAAAGACGGGGGAGCGTGTTTTGCAAAGTCATGGACATACGACTTGAGAATATCCTCCTGCGTCTCTCTTACTACGTCCAGGTCTTTTGTTTGGACATAACGCAATACCGGCTTTGGCATTCCTCCAACATAGAAATAGAGTTTAAGCAGCTCGACTAATTGTTGATGGTGAGGCTCGGCAATGGACTCAAAGGTTTGGATCTCCTCCAGCATAGCCCTTAACATGGACTTGTCTATTGCATCGAGAAATTCGAAAAAACTCATAGGGAACAGTTGGCAAAAATGAACTTTTCCAACGGGGAAGCCTCCACCAGATAACTTCACTCCCAGCAGGGATCCCGCTGCTGCGACCGCATATTCAGGCGCGTGCTCACAAAAATATTTCAGGCTCGTCAAAGCATTTGGACATTCTTGGATTTCATCAAAAATGATCAACGTCGTTGCCGGGTCTATTTTCATTTCTAAGTGAATGCCTAGGTCTCGCAAAATGCGATGAGGCTTGAGGTCTGATTCAAAAAAGGCTTTGCAGGCTGGCATTTCTTCGAAATTGATGTAGCAACATTGTTTAAATTCTTTAGCTCCAAACTCTTTCAAAAGATATGTTTTACCTACTTGGCGGGCACCTTGCACCAGCAAAGGCTGCCTTGCAGGATCATTTTTCCACTGTAGAAGGCGCTGGTAGAGGGTTCTTTTCATGCCTTTAATGTATCAGGTTTCACATTTTTCCCTGTATAAAGTGTGATGATTTTCACAATTTTCCCCGGGAATAATGTGAGACTCGTTAAGAATCAAGTACTTCTACTTTTCTTCTGAAAGATAAGCTACCTACCAAAAATATTTGCAGAGGGACCAAAATCGTTGGATTTATAGCATCCTCATGGTAATGAAGGAATATGGACGAGATCTCTTTTTCTAATCTGGCCTATTTGGAAGAGCAGTACCAGCGGTATCGGACCGATCCGGCTTCATTAGATCCCTCATGGAGGCACTTCTTTGACGGATGGGACTTAGCAAAAAGCCTGGCACCTGCAAGCGGGTCTTCCGATTTAAAGATCTACCAGCTCATCGAGGCGTACCGGACTTATGGCCACCTCAAAGCTAGAGACAATCCGTTATTTGCTCCTTTGACTGAAGTTCCAGAATTGTCACTGAAAAACTTAGGGTTTGAGCAAAGCGATCTAGATAAGAGTTTTCCAACGTGCGGATTTCTCCCAGTCGCAGAAGCGCCTTTGAGCGAGATCATCGAGGCTTTAGAAAAAACCTATTGCGGAGCGATTGGGATCGAATACATGGGCCTGAGAAAACCAGAATTAGAAAGCTGGCTGCAAAAGATCATTGAGCCGAATTTTCCACTGCCGTTTACAAAAGAAGACAAAATAGAGATTTTTCATGAACTCAATAGAGCTGAGCTTTTTGAGACTTTTCTTCACATGAAATACGTCGGACAAAAACGGTTTTCTCTGGAAGGAGGGGAGACGTTTATTCCGATGCTTGCATTTGCAATCGAAGCAGGTGCGGGAGAGGGGATTCATGAAATTGTTCTTGGAATGTCTCATCGAGGTCGTTTGAATGTTTTAGCAAATATTTTAAACAAATCGTACGCGGCAATTTTTAACGAGTTTGAGTCTCACTATACCCCAGATCTTTCGGAAGGAACAGGGGATGTCAAATACCACAAAGGCATCATCGGATCGCTTCCCACAAAATCGGGTGAAAAGATCTCGATTACGCTCTCGGCCAATCCAAGTCATTTAGAAGCTGTCGATCCTGTTGTTGAAGGTCATGCAAGAGCAAAACAAGAGCTAATGGGGCATGAAACGGTTCTGCCAATTTTGGTCCATGGAGATGCTTCTGTTGCAGGACAAGGGGTTGTCTATGAGACGCTCCAGCTGAGTAAACTCAAAGGCTACGAAACGGGAGGCACACTCCATGTGGTGATCAATAACCAGATCGGCTTTACGACCATTCCAAAAGATTGCCGGTCGACGCAGTATTGCACGGACATTGCTTTTGCTTTTGGAGCGCCTGTTTTTCATGTGAACGCAGAAAAACCAGAAGCTTGTGTCTATGCGATGCTGCTGGCTTTAAAAATCCGTCAGAAATTTCACTGCGATGTTTTTATCGATCTGATTTGCTACCGGAAATATGGCCATAACGAGGGAGATGAGCCAGCTTTTACTCAGCCGATCGAAAACAAAATTATCAAAGCAAAAAAATCGATCAGGGAACTGTACAAAGAGAGCCTGATTCAAGAAGGGGTTTTAGATCCACAGGCAGGAGAAAAGCTTGAAACAGAGTTTAAGAACCTTCTCCAAGCGGCTTTAGATACAGTCGCATCTAAACCATCTGCTGTACGAACTCCAGCTAAAGAAGATTTTTTTGCTCCGTTTACTACGGCAGTTCCCGCTGCAACGTTAATTGCTCTTGCGGAAGATTTCTGCCGTGTGCCTCCAGGGTTCAACCTCCATCCTAAAATCAAGCGGCTAGCAGAAGAGCGTCTAGCGATGGTCAAAGCCGATCCAAGCCTTCCGACGATTGATTGGGGAATGGGAGAGCATCTAGCCTATGCCTCGCTTCTTATGGACGGGGTTCATGTCAGGCTTTCAGGGCAAGATTCTAAACGGGGAACATTTTCACATCGGCATGCAGTTTGGGTCGATCAATTGGTCGAAGATAAACGGTACTATCCTCTTTCGCATCTGAAAAATGCGAAAGCGCCGTTCGATGTTTTTAATTCTCCGCTTTCAGAATATGCCGTGCTCGGATTTGAATTTGGCTACAGCCTTTTTTATCCTCACTCTCTTGTGATTTGGGAAGCGCAGTTTGGGGATTTTGCTAATGGCGGGCAGATCATCATCGATCAGTTTATTGCTTGCTCTCAGCAAAAATGGGGCAATCTCTCTGGAATCACATTAATGCTGCCTCACGGCTATGAGGGACAAGGGCCAGAACATTCTTCAGCTCGGATTGAGAGATATCTTCAACTCTCTGGCGATGACAATTGGCAGATTGTCAACTGCACCACGTCTGCGCAGATTTTCCATGTACTCCGGCGTCAGACCATGAGAAAACAACAAAAACCGCTCATTATTTTTACTCCTAAAGCACTCTTAAGAAATCAACTCTGCTTTAGTCCTCTGAATGATTTTACGACAGGTACCTTTGAAGAGTTTTTCGATGATCATCAAAAAAACCCAAAAAAGGTTTTATTTTGCTCTGGAAAGGTTTATTACGACCTTGTTACCGAGAGAAAAAAAGACGATATTGCCATTGTAAGAATCGAACAACTTTATCCGTTTCATCGTGAAAAATTCAAAAAGCTGGTAGAGAAGTATAAAAGCCTGCAAGAGTTTTGCTATGTCCAAGAAGAGCCTAGCAATATGGGTGCCTGGAACTTCCTTCGTCCGATTCTAGAGGAGCTACTTGGCAAATCCCTCCGTTACATCGGACGAGGTCCTAGTTCATCGACAGCGGCAGGCTCCTATGCGCTACATAAGAAACAGTATGATCAAATGATTCAGGAGGCACTCGGGTGAAAGTTGAGATTAAAGTTCCCACGATGGGAGAGTCTGTCACTCAAGCAACGATCAGCCGCATCATTAAACCCAGCGGCTCTAGTGTCCGCCTTGATGAAGAAATCCTCGAGCTCGAAACAGACAAGGTCAACCAAGTCCTCTATGCTCCGCAATCTGGACAGCTATTTCTTTCTATCAAAGTCGGCGATACCGTTAAAATCGACCAGCTTCTTGGGACAATTGACACCGATGCTCAAATCCCGGCTCCAGAACCTGCAAAACCAGCCGCTCCTGTTGCACCAGCAGCTCCAGCTCCTTCTGCAGGACCTTCAGCTCGTAAAATGGCTCCAGATGTTTTAGCTGAGATGAAAGTTCCTAAAGTTGCCCCTGCGGCAATGCCTCCAGCTCCCACAGGAGAAAGAAAGCGGATGAGCTCGCTCCGCAGAACCATTGCTCAAAAGCTCGTCGAAGTCAAAAACACCACCGCGATGCTCACGACTTTTAACGAAGTCGACATGACCCGGATCATCGAAATCCGCAAGAAAGAGCAAGAAGATTTCCAAGCCCGCTATAGCGTTAAGCTTGGGTTTATGTCGTTCTTTATTAAAGCCGCAGCGTCGGCTTTAAAAGCTTTTCCTGATGTCCATGCTTACATTGAAGGGGACGATATCGTTGCATTTCCTAATTTTGACATCGGCGTTGCTGTCTCGACCAGCAAAGGTCTGATGGTTCCTGTTGTCCGGAGCTCTGATACGGCTTCTTTTGGAGAGATTGAAAAGCAGATTGTGGACTATAGCAAAAAGGCTAGAGAAGGAGGCATCACCATGGATGATCTCCGCGGAGGATGTTTTACGATCACCAATGGCGGCACTTTCGGATCTCTGCTTTCAACCCCGATTCTCAATCCACCTCAAAGCGCCATCTTAGGCATGCACGCCATCCAAAAACGGCCCGTTGCTCTCGATGATCTAGTCGTCATCCGGCCGATGATGTATTTGGCGCTCTCATACGACCACCGGATTATCGATGGAAAAGAAGCTGTGGAGTTCCTCGTCCATATGAAAGAGAATTTAGAAGATCCAACCCGGCTTCTCCTAGACTTATGAATTTTGATGTTGTTGTTATTGGATCAGGACCTGGAGGCTATGTTGCAGCCATCCGAGCTGCCCAGCTCGGATTTAAAGTCGCCTGTGTCGACAAAGTCAAAGAGCTTGGCGGCACCTGTCTCAACATCGGTTGTATCCCATCTAAAGCGCTGCTCCATGCTTCAGAGCTCTATTGGAAAATGGTCCATGAAGCCGAGCAGTACGGATTGAAAGTAGAAAAGTGTTCCTATTCCTTTAAAGAGATGATGACCCGGAAGCAAAAAGTCGTGAAGACTTTCAATGAAGGCATCGCCATGCTTTTCCAAAAAAATAAGATCACGTTTATTCCTGGCTCAGCTAAGCTCATTTCTCCCGCAGTCGTTCAAGTTGCCGGTGAAGAGATCGGTGCTAAACACATCATTTTAGCAACCGGTTCAGAACCGATCGGACTTCCGTTTCTTCCGTTTGATGAAAAAAGGATCGTCTCTTCGACTGGAGCGTTAGCTCTGACTAAAGTCCCGGAAAGACTCCTCGTCATCGGAGCTGGTGTGATCGGTGTTGAACTCGGTTCTGTCTACAGCCGGTTAGGTAGCAAAGTTGAATTTGTTGAATTTCAGGGTAGAATCTGTCCAACACTCGACACATCGATCTCCAAAGAGCTCCAAAAGATCCTAACAAAACAGGGGATGGCCTTCCGGCTCTCATCCAAGGTCACAGGAGCTGACATCTCTTCCAATGAAATCGTTCTCCGGATTGGCCAAGAGCAACTTGCAGGGGATGTCGTTCTCATTGCTGTCGGCCGGAGGCCCTACACCCAAAATCTCGGATTAGAAGCAGTCGGCATCACACCTACCCCTCAGGGGACCATTCCCATTGATAACCGCTTCAGGACCTCCGTCCCAAATATCTATGCCATCGGAGACATCATCGATGGCCCCATGCTGGCCCACAAAGCCTCAGAAGAGGGAGTCGCCGTAGCTGAGATCATCGCTGGCCAAAATCCCGTCGTGAACTACCTTGCCATCCCTAATGTTATCTACACCAATCCAGAAGTCGCTGCTATCGGCCTTACAGAAGCAGAGGCCACTAGCTTAGGTGCAACAGTCAAAATAGGGATGTTTCCCTTCAAGATCAATTCTCGAGCCAAGTGCACAGGGGAAGAAGAGGGGTTTGTAAAGATCGTCTCTGATGGTGCAACCGACCAGATTCTAGGCGTCCACATCATTGGAGCCCATGCTTCTGAGCTCATTGCAGCAGGTGCCCTAGCAATCCAAAATCGCCTCACAACTCTCGATCTAGCCCACACACCTTTTGCACATCCAACCCTATCTGAAGCGATCAAAGAAGCAGCTCTAGCCCTCCATGGCCGAGCACTTCATCGTTAGATGGCGCCTTATAATTAAATTTATTTATTGTATGACATTTCTAAAAAATCTGTTTATTTGAATGTTAAAAACAGATTTGATATAATAATAAACTATTAATGAGGCAAATGTTTATGTCTAGTATTTTTAGTGGGCTTTCGACTCCAGACTACAGTTGGATTGGTGCTAACGCTTTACCACCTAATGTTAGCTCTATTAACATTCACGCAGCCAAATATGGGGATCTCGCAATTCGAACATACCTGCTCTATGGAGCTCTGATTGTTGCGGGAATGGCTTTAGTCGTTTATGCAAATAAGGCTGAATGGGGCCATTCAAGTTCTGCTCCTCAACCTGAACCTGCAAAAAACTGGAGAATCTTGTCTGCTATATCTGTAATATCAGCCTTTGCAGTTTTCGCTTTCTTCTGCCTCCACACTCGCTCATCGGAATAAGTTTTGTCGTGTGCTGCACCATTTCATTAACATTGACGGAGTTCTTTAAAGTGTCAAAATTAATAAAACAGTGTAGTACAGATGTTTCAACCTAAGTTCTGCATTTTGCACAATGTCTTCATCTTTTGTGAAGATCGTCTCTGATGGCGCAACCGACCAGATTCTAGGCGTCCATATCATCAGAGCTCATTGCAGAAGGTGCTTTAGCGATCCAAAATCGCCTCACGACTCTAGATCTAGCCCACAGCCTTATGCGTATCCGACCCTGTCTGAAGCAATCAAAGAAGCATCGCTAGCCCTCCATGGCCGAGCACTTCATCGTTAAAAGGCTCTTTACAATCGACAACATTTTGTCTATGGTTCCGCCACCGATTGAAAAATTAGGATTTTTTATGAAAATAACTACAAAACAATCTATTGGACACGACCAAACCTTTGTAAATGGCCCATTATCCATGGGTAGACCACAAGAAAATCATCCACAAATCGAAGCCCCTTTGTTAGACAGAATCACAGCTTGGGTTCAAAAAAAAGACGCACGATTTTCTTCAGAACTGACAGAGTCAATCACAATACTCGCATTGTTGATATTGAGAAAAATAAACGGGTCGAAAAACACATAGAGAGTAAGTTGCGTGATGGGTTTCTGATCTGACCTTGTCGACGGCGCCATTGTTTTTTATTCTGCTTTGGGCCGTCTGCGACAAGGCGACATTACATCTCAGCTTTACAAAACATTGTGGGATTGAATAAAATATACCGACAAAGTAGAATGGAGTTATAAATGGGTTGGGGCTGCCTGGCCGGCGTCTATACCTCAGAGGGTTCTCTGGGTTTTTTCGCTTTTTATGGGTAAAGGCAAAGACCATGTCCAAGTACAAGTCCCTCTGCACTTTTGTGAAATTTCTTCTCTAATATCCTTATTGCTCGATTTGATTGATGTGGTCGAAAAGTCGATAAACCTACTGGTCGAGCAACGATGTCTGCGAATTGCAAACCTTCAGAATTGGTCTTTTTATCTGCGATGACAATATCGAAAGGAAGAGTTTTTTTTAGGTTGTTTTGACCAGCACAAACACGACGAAACTCTAATTCAAGTTCTTGATCTTCTCTACGTCCACGTGCCTCGAATATCACATAGGTTTGATAACCTTCTTGTTCCTGAGTTTGAAGAAAGGAATATAGGCGTTCTAGACCAAGCTGCATTGCAAAATGATAAGCATGCATTCCTTGAATGTTCTGTTTTTTTATTTTGTATTTATCGATGACACTTGCGAAGAGAATGAAATTGGTTTCTGCTACCAAAAAACTTAGTTTTTCTAGAAAAAGTTCTCGTTGATTCTTTTTGAGAAAATTAAATGCTCCATTTCCCTTACGAATATCATGCTCATGTAAGATCACCATGTCATGACCAAACGTTTCAAAAAAACAGACAATCATGCTCTACAAATGGTGGAAGGAAGAACGACCCAAACGACCAGACCCTATCGCCGCCAGCGGGTGGAGCGAATATTTTGATAAAAGATGCGCGTCTCAAGACGAAGATATTCCCTTAACTAGCTCCAACGATAAAGAGGCCTCTAAAATTCTAGAGATCTGCCGTAAAATGGAACAAGAACAAGAGGATGAAGACACTGAAATGCTGATTTGTCTTATTAAACTTCGAAGCCATCTTTGGACTTAACAGTCATCAGTGGTCTGTAAATTTAATTTCTGGGGTTTCGGCTAACGTGAAAGCTCGCTGAAATCGACGCTAGCCGGCTTCGCAAGTTGATCCGTATTAATGCAATACGAATCAACTTGCGATCGTCGATTTGAGCGGCTTTGACGCAGCCCAAACACTAGAAATTAAGTTTACAGACCGCTAGCAAACCGCAATGCATCCTCTATTGGAGAAGATATTTTGACGGCGAGGTTTTATTAATCGAATTTCTACTTTGCATCCCAAAATGGATAGATAATGGAGAAGTGTATCGGTACTGAATTCTGATAAATGGCCATTTATGAGCATGGAAACTTTTGATTGTTTTATCCCAAGTTTTTTTGCTGCTTGATGCTGTGTTAGACCACTTTTTTCTATGAGATTTCCAACTTCATCTAAAAGCTCAGATCTGGCAACGAGTTCATCGGCATCTTTGCGTCCAATTGCAGCAAAGATATTCCCTTCATCGACTTCGTAATCTGTTTCTTTTGCTTTAGTCATTTTTTACCTCAGTGAATTCACCGCTACTCAAAGAAACAGATGCTATCAATAGCTTTGGGATTTACCGCAGCCGCAGGCGCCTTTTGCATTAGGATTGCTGATCTTAAAGCCTGATCCGTTGAGCCCTTCGACGAAGTCGATCACACACCCTTTTAGACGGCAGACAGCAGATTTATTGACGTGGATATCAATGCCATTGGAATGGAACACTTCATCGCCTTCTTCGGCTTTCTCTGAATAGTCTAAAACGTATTCAAATCCGCTGCATCCGCCAGCGCGGTCTGCAAACCGAAGGCCCCAGCCTTCTTTCCCTTCTTCAGCGAGGATCTCTTTGAACTTCTCAGCCGCTTTTGGCGTCATGACGATCGTTGAAGTGTCGATCTCTTCAGCTAAGATAGCGTTAAGCTTTTTCATGAGTTTTTCAAGGTCTTCTTCTTTAAACCCATGTCCGAGCATTCCGGCTTCCAGGGTCTCCCAAACAGAGGCTCCACAGCCTACACAGTTAAGGCCTGCATTTTGCATCTCTTGAGCCAGTCTTTGACCTCTTTGAGGAAATCTTGTGAAGATCTCGTCGATGGTCATGTCTTTCGTAATTTGGTCTTGCATGGTTGGAACCTCTCCCAGTAATAATTTTCGTCGATTTTCGGGATTATTTTGGCCGCTTTTCGACTTTTTTTGGAGGGATTATATCAACATGCGTATATTATCCCTCCAAAAAAAACCAAAAATCGGCTCAAAAGAACCCGAAAATCGACTGAAACTTATGACTGGGAGAGGTTCTTCCTCTAGAATTTAATTTTTGCGCATCCGCCCCGGAGCTTGCACTGACAGGCAAGTCTTTCACTCCCTTCATCTCCGAGAAAGTCTTTTTCTTCTTGGGTAAAAGGGGATAGATTCTCCATCCCTTGAACAACTTCAATCACACAGGTGCCACACACCCCTTCAGTGCAGGCAAAAGGAACCCCCGCTTCTTCACAAACTGAAGCGATCGATTCTCCATCGGGAATGTCCTTCTCTTCCCCGCTATGTTCAAAAATCAACTTACCCATAAATATCTTATGACTCGACTTTGCACATTTTTAACTCGACCGCTTTGCCCATTTGCTTCCTGACGTTTGGCCCATGGCCAAACTAGTCGATTTATTTAAACAGGAAGGGGTTTTTAACCCCTTCCTGTTTAAATAAACGCCTCAGAAAACAAATGGACCGAGGCGGTCGAGCTAGAAATGTACAAAGTCGAGTCATGATTAAACCTTAAAATTCCGTAAAAAGCAAGAGGACAGACCATTTAAGGTCTGCCCTCTGTTGTAGACGAATGTAACTATCTAATCTTAAAGAGCTTGTGATTCGTCGTCGTTAAGGTCAATAGAAGATTCGCTAAGGAGCTCTTCGACAGTCATTTTCAGGGTCTTGATCCCTTCAGGAAAGCCGCATTTAAGAAGCAATAGGTTGATATAGCTCAGTTCTGATTCCAATAGATCGACCTGACTCTCAAGACCTGCAATCTTACTGTTTAATTCTGTGGTATTATTCATATTAACCTCTTTATTACACCTCTATATTAATAAATTTAATGTAAATATTCAATAAAATTATTGTTAGTATATTTTATAAAAAACAGTTTTTTATTAACAGTCTGATATTCAATGCGTTGCGCATTTGTTAAATATAAGTGCATGGCTTTTAATGCGTTGTAATTAAACATAAAATAGTATTAATAAATTTAATGTAAATATTAAATAACTAATAAATAAAAAGGATAATATTATGTCGTTTTCGCATGTAAAGGGAGCTCCAATTTTAACATCATCTAAAAATGCCTTAGATGTGCGTGAAGATGAGTGGAATGAAAAAATTTTAGTTCGAAAAATACAAAAACTTCCAATGGTAGAAAAGGTATTAGATGAGGAAAGTTTATCTCAACTAGTAAGTATAGGGTTGAAAAAGTTTGCACCGGTTGAAAAGCCTGTTGAAGTTGTTCGGGTAAACAACTTGGGCAATGAAAGCGATTCAGTGCATGATGCAGCACCTCATGTATCATTAGGTGTACTCGATTTAGATGAATAGAGGTAGTTGCAAAACTCCCCGACCCAGAAAAATCGATGATTTTGAGCCAGTTTATCAGGGTCGCCATGCGGCCTGAACCCCACTGCGGGGCACATACTCGGGGGGGTAGGGCCCCGCGGTGGGGCGATAAAATGGCTTAAAAGGGCGATTTTGCTGGGTCGGGGAGTTTTGCAACTGCCTCGAATATTCATACTCTTTAGTCGAGGGATTAGAAGAAATCTAATCAGACTGATTAGGATGGCAACACAAAAGGCTGCAGGTGATTCTATTGCGATCGTCGATTTGAGCTGCTTTGATGCTAAAATGGACCCAAAACCTTTTGAAAACGCTCCCTAGACGTACGATTCTTCTGAGTGGCTTAAGAGGTGAGATAGCTTAGCCAGGACGTCTCGAAGGACCTCGAGGGGTCGTTGATCAGCCTTAAAGCGGCTGATGAGGTTAGGGGGATAGTGCTCTAGGAGCTTGTGGGTGTCTTCTGCATAAACCCTCATGCGGGTCTCTAAAACGGTGTCTTCCAGGTCGTCAGCTCGTCTTTCAATGAGGGCCCGTCTTTTCATCCGTTTGATCAGTTCATCGATATTTTGGGTCTCTAAAACGATGATATGCATGATCTGGATGTACTTCTCTAGAAGCTCGGCTTGGATAATAGTGCGGGGGATGCCATCGAGGAGAAGGAGCTGTTGGTGGGGGAAGTACCGATTAGTGGCTATTAGACCCTCTACAAAGTGGTGCCAGATGCCGACAGTGACATCATCGGGGAGGAGGTGACCTTTACCCGCATAGGAGTGATATAGCTTGCCTGCAGGGGACTCTGGAGAGAGGCCTCTGAAGATGTCCCCGGAGGAGAGGTGGAAGTGGTTCCCAGCGCTGCTGAGCAGTTTGCCTAGGGTCCCTTTACCAGAGCCTGGGGGGCCCAGTAGCAATATCGAACGGTAGGGACGATTCTTGCCGGATATAAGTGATTGGATATCAAGCTCTTTTTTCATAGTTTGGAAAAGGCCTATCATAACCTATTGAGGATTAATATAGCAATATTCAATAGATAAAACTTGATATATAGTAAATGTTTTGTTAAAATAGAGTAAAGAAAAAAGAGGCAATAATGAGTACGACAAACCCTGCATATTTAGTATTTACAGTGCCGGTAGAATTCAACGGCACGAAGTATGATGTCGAGATCAGACCTACCTACGATGGCCAGCCAATAGAATGGATTGATGGTCATGTTGATCAATGGAACGAGGTTGAAAGAACGCGTAAAGTATTCAGTAAAACAATTGTGCAAATGTTAGAAAAGACTAATGTTGCTGCAGATTCTTTAGAGAGCCTCGGAAAGGTAACAAGTGTAGACCAGTTTACTTTTGGTGCCCCAGAGAGTAAAGCGGCGACTCAAGAGGTTTGGGAAGAGTTTATTCAGTACTTACGATATCCGGAGTCTCTGACAGCAGGTAGAGATCCTGTAGCCGAAGAAGTTCTAAGCACTGGGCCAGGAGTTGAAATCAATTTTACACTCAATGCTTATCTTAATTTAACGCAAGAAGAGAAAGCCTGTCTTAAATTAACGCCAGAAGAGCAAAAGGATTTAGGTCCAGAAGAGCAAAAGGCAGCTTTAGTAAAAAAGCAAGAGGCAGCACTACTAAACAAGCAAAAAGAGACACGACTAAGCTTATTTATAAAGAAATGCTATGAGAATTTTGCTTTAGCAGATGGGTTCCGCTTGGGTAGAATTGGGAAGTATACCCCTGCTGAAGAGGCATGTCTTGTCCATCTTTTATATCCTAATCGATTCAGTCCACGGCTGACACCTGAAGCAGAAAGGTTAGGAATCATGTCATTGAAGAAGCTGTCAGAAGAAGAGAAAGAAGAAATGGCTTCTAAATACGACCTCATCGAAAAAGAATGGGAGACTATGACTTGCCAGCTTGCAAACAAATCTTCTTCTAACTTTGATCTCGATTCATCAGATGAAGAGAGTGTGCAAGCAGAAGCTCAGGATGATTCTAAAACACCACCTTTAAACGCCCATATATCAGAAGAAGTCTCTATAGACGAATCCTCAGAAGAAATAAATGTGCTCAATCTAAAAGAAGTGGAACCAGTTTAATTTCATATCGTTATAGTAACCTGTTTATAATTAATTAGTTGTATTATAGTAATTATTTGATTATAAATACTATTTTATGTTATAATAAAAGTTTAAAACAGGTATCTATGGCTGCACTTTCAAACATTTTCAGCACCCATCTCCGGCGGAGTCGATCCGCAGGTATGCCTTTATCTCAGGTTGGCGGGCGAGATGCTTTGATTTATACGACAGTCCGTCCAAAGATCAAAACAAATCCTACAAGAGAATCGATGCCAACGGCAAAGCTTTACGATGCGGTTGCAGATGTCTCTTTAGCACTTAGAACTATTCCAGTTGCGCTCGCAGAAATATTTGGCTATGCATTAGGGCTCATTGGAGCTCCTTTAATCGGTTTGACATCTTTGCTCTATTGCATGATCGGGGTTGGCAGGGCTCGGGATAGTTATAAAAAGATGAATGATCTGAACAAGATAGGAGATACCTTTGGGGCAAGCGTTGCAAAGGCTCAAATCGTCATCAACAGCTTTTTTGCTTCTGGTTCTGCAGCTCTAGCCGTTGTGAGGGTTTTTGGCGCGATCACAGAGCTCTTTGATCTGTTGAAAAATCCGTTAGTCATCTCTTCAGCGCTAGTGGCTGTAAAGACCGCTGCTCTGGTGATCTCCGTGATTCTGTATGTTGGGGCTTATGCGATCTATGCTGGGCTGCAAGGGTTGGTATTATACGATCTATCCAAGGGAGATGAACTCAGAGAAAAACTGATCAGCAGTAAAGATCCGATTGAAGCGTTGAGACAGCACATCGATTTGGAGATGTGGAAGAAAACGTTTACGAAAGAAGAATGTCGCGACATGGCGCTTGAAGAAGGTGCTGGCTGGTTAAAGAAATTAGAAAAAGAATTCGAAACATTTCCATGGGATCCAACGGATGAGAGCCGAAGAGACCATGTCTATAAGCTTTTCGAAAAAAATCCTGAGTTTATGATGGCCGAAATGGGAAAACCACCAGGCTTTGATAAGTTGCCACCTGAGGATAAAATGGTGCGGTTTGGTCGATTTATTGGGGATAAGAGGCTAGCTGCAAAAATCGAAAACGATCTGATTCGAGGGCTCGGGCCTGATGCGATGGAAGCTTTCAATAAGGGTGATAAGAATGCCTTTGTTGCCGGGTTGAAATCAGCAAGCTGGTCGGAGTGGGGAGTTCGTTGGAAAACAGTGACTAAGATTGCCTTGTCTGTGGTCTGTGCTGTAGCTGTTGTTGCAGGATCTTTCTTCTCTGGGGGATTAGCTTTGGGTATTCCGCTCTTGGTTCTTGGTGTTTCAGGGCTTCTCTGGATTGCTTTGACAGATGGCGCTGCATTTATGTCTCAATGGAAAACAGGTGAAATGAGTAAATGGGATAAATTCTTAGTCGGCTTTAGTACTCTGCTCAACCTCATTGCCATCGGAACCTTAATCTACTTTACTGTTCTTTCAGGCGGAGCTCCGATTTATATCGCAGGGATTGTCTTTGCTGCAGCATGGCTGATCGTCAATGGCTACGTATTTTATTCGATGGTCGACAAACAGAGACATCCTTGGAAATATCAGAAAGAGATCTCTATCCAAGCTTTTGCAAAGTTCTTGAAGACAAAGCCTTCCAATGAAGAACTGGAAAAAGTTTATGAGAAGATGTCACTGGAAAACCGAGCGGGGATTCCAAAAAAGCTTTTATATAGCAGTAGGCTTGAAAAAGCGGTAACAGATTGGAAAAAACATCTTGAGGATCTCCGTGCAAAAAGCCTTAAGATCCTTATGGAGCGGTTAACAGAAGCCTCAAAAGATGCCAGGTTGTATCGCGCATTGCCTTCTGCTAATATGGAGAAGTGGAAAGAGAAATCGCCGACTTCTTAGTTTATCTCGGTTCTGAAAAAGGGCTTAGCCCTCATACGCTTGCTGCTTACGGCAGGGATTTGAAATCTTATGCCAAGTATTCTCAAGGAAAAGTTGAAGAAATCGATGCAGATCAGATCATTGAATATTTTCAGACACTTAAAAATAAAGGTATCGCCTCTAGCAGTCTCTGTAGAGCGCTGGTCTCGATTAAAGTCTTTTTCCGTTTTTTAAAACGGGAAAAAATCATCCTTACTAATCCCACCGTTTTTTTAGAAAGTCCCAAGATGTGGCAGCTGATCCCTGAGGTGCTCACCGTAGAAGAGGTGGGTAGATTTTTGGAAATGCCAGATAGTGAAACGGCGATTGGGGCAAGAGACAAGGCGATTTTCATGGTGATGTATGCTTCAGGACTGAGGGTTTCAGAGCTCTGCGGCCTGAACCTGGGGGATATTTCTGATGATCAAGTCAGAGTTAGGGGCAAAGGAAACAAAGAACGGGTGATTCCCATCGCATCTATTGCTGTGGATGCAGTGGATGACTATTTGACACGGTTTCGGACAGAAGGTGATGGACCGTTATTTTTGAGCAGTAAGGGCAAAAGAATAGACCGAGTGGCTTTATGGGAGCGGGTTAAGTTCTATGGTAGAAAAGCAGGTATCAGCAAAGAGATCTCGCCGCATACGCTCCGGCATTCGTTTGCAACGCATCTCTTAGAAAATGGAGCCGATTTAAGGGTGATTCAAGAGATGCTGGGCCATTCGAATATCGCTACGACAGATCGGTATACCCATGTTAGCAAAAAGCATCTGCACGAGGCTTTTGAGAAGTTTCATCCCAAGCCATAACTGCCTGAATAAGAGCATGTTTGCATGAAAAACGAGTAATTTTTAGCAGAATAATCAAGTAAATGATAACACGAAAATCAAGTAAATGATACGGCACCATCATTCGAGTGCAAAACCGGACAGAGTATTTCCACACTTTAGAGATGGCTAGTTCAGAAGGAAACATCGAACCTTAATGAGCTCAAAATTTACTGAATTAAAATCATGGTCTGAGATATAAGTTTCCCACTCAAACAGGGAACTATCATGCTTGCCATCAATGCGTTTCGTCACGCTAAAAAAATGCTACAATGCTTTCATTGCAGAGAGATTCATTTCGACAAAGGCCGAGATGGAATTGCAAAAATTTCATTCTCAGAGCCTGGTGGAAAAGTAAATGTGCTCTCATTAGCTACTTTAGAAACTCTTAGGGATCTATTAACCCAAACGAAAGATGTTAAGGCACTCGTGATCAATATTGAAAATCTTGCTGGCGCAGATTTAAAAATGATACGTCAAGGCTTAAGTGATCCTATTCTTCTGCGAAAAATTGTGGAAACTGGACATGATGTATTTTCCCGACTAGCTCATCTTCCCATCCCTACCATTGCTTTTATTGATAAGTGTTGTTTGGGAGGGGGATTAGAGCTAGCGCTTGCCTGTGATTATCGCGTCGTTACGAATGATCCTAAGACCATTCTTGGTCTTCCGGAGGTTAAATTGGGATTATTTCCTTGCTGGGGAGGCACACAGCGTCTTCCTCGATTAGTCGGAGGACCTCAAGCGCTCAACCTTATCATGAACGGAGAAACTGTTTCTGCATCGCAGGCACGGGAAATGCAACTTGCAGATGCTATTTTTTCTCGAGAAATGCTTTGGGAAAACGGGAGAGAATTTCTCGAATTCTGCATCACTCTCAAAGGGAAAAAAGAGGTGCAGAAAAATCGTGAAAAAATCTTAACCCCATCATGGCCTGGTTTTGCTGAAGAAAGGTACTCGCGACCTGGCCATCTTGCAGCTGATATCATGTACGCGGCCAATGAAATTTCTTTGGCTGAGGCCCTGACATTTGAAATGCAATATTTCCTACTAATGCCTCCAGAAGCAATGAGTGAAGCAAGAACTTTGGTATCTGCCTTTTTAGACAAAAAACCTCCTTTCTCTAAGGAATAAAAGACTGCATGGCATCGAGGATTTCTTTTAGCACAGGAGGAGTGGCATATTGGACGTAGGGTGTTTCACTGCCATGCATGTAGAGTCCATTGCTTTTCTTCGTGCGTCTGACATAGCTGAGGGTATCGAGCATTTCAGAGACACTTTGCTGCACAGTCAAAGGAGCATTATCTCCACCCATATCTGTTTTAACATGACCTGGACAGAGATGGCCACAGCAAGCGGGGTTTGAGAGAGTTTATCAGGATGTCTTTCTTTCCACTCTCTGATGAGTTGGATCGACCAGTTCCAGGTTAGAGCATTGCCCGCTTCTTTTGACTCTCGATAGCCCGGATACCCACCGCTTCCATTTTGAACAGTAGAGGAAACACCTGAGCTGATGTAAAGAATGCAGCTATTTTCCTTTTCGATGAGCAGAGGAAAAAAAGCGCGGATGAGATTGTTGGGAGCAATCGTATTGACTTCAAGGGCATTGCGGAAGTAGGCATCTGTCGAATCGGTCAGTTTAGTTCCTGGAGGATAACCTTTGATTCCTGCATTTAAGACCAATAGATCAACAGTTTTGACAGTTGCGGCAAACCTGCGGATGCCTTCTTGATCAGTAACATCGAGTTGATAGAGAGTGAGTGTTTCAGGATATTGATTTTTCAGGTTTTTTAAAGCTGAGGCTTCATCTCGGTACGTTGCAATGACGTGATAATTTCTCTGTAAAAGTTCTGAAGCAAAACCAAGTCCAATGCCACGATTGGCCCCGGTCACAATGGCTGTTTCTTGTGAGTGAAGATTCAGAGATAGGCATAAAAAGGCAGCAAGAATGCGCTTTTTCATAAAGGTTCCTCATTTGATGCGACTTTTTTAACACATAGATTATTTTAGTCGCGACTATTTTAGTTTTTTGATGAGGAGATCGTTGACGATAGAAGGGGAGGCTTTGCCACGGGAGGCCTTCATGATTTGGCCGACTAAGAACGCAAACGCTTTGGTTTTACCAGCCTTGTAGTCAGCAATGACAGTGGGGTTTGCAGAGAGGACCTGGTCGACGATCGCTTCGATTTCTACCATGTCGGAGATCGGTTGGAAGTCGGGGTTGGATTTGACGATATCAGAGGGAGAGATGCCAGGTTTTTGGACCATCTCGTCTGCGACGCTTTTGGCGATTTTGCCGTTGATGGTGCCGTTGTCGATGAGGTTAACAAGCTCAGCGATATGATCGCTGGAGATTTCCCATAGGGTTTTCCCGAGTTCTTTCAAGCGGCCAGGAAATTCTACGGTGAGCCAGATGGCGAGTGATTTGCCATTGGAGCATTTTTTAAGGCCCTCTTCAAAGTAATCAGAGAGCTTTTTGTCGTTAATGAGAAGGGTAGCGGGCTGCTCTGGGAGCTGAAGTTCTGTGAGATACCGTTTGAGCCTCTCGCGGGGGAGCTCAGGCAAGCTTCGACGGACTTCATCGATGTAGCTCTCAGTGAGAACAATTGGTGGGAGGTCGGGTTCTGGGAAATACCGGTAGTCGTCGGCTTGTTCTTTGAGGCGCATCCGGATGATTTCACCGGTCTCTGTGTCAAAACGGTAGGTGCCGTGTTCGATCTTCTCGTGCGGATGTTTGGAATAAAACTGGATTTGACGGCGGATTTCAGATTCTAAAGCAATCTCCATGTGGGAGAACGAGTTCATGTTTTTGATCTCGATCTTATTGCGAAAGCCTTGCTCACCTTTGAGGCGGACGGAGATGTTGGCATCGATGCGGAGAGATCCGGCTTCCATGTTGCAATCAGAAGCATCGATGTATTCCATGATGGCTTTGACGGCCATGGCATAGGAGGAAGCATCTTGGGGAGAGTGCATACACGGTTCTGAAACAATCTCTAAAAGAGGAACGCCTGACCGGTTGTAATCGACGCCAGAGAAGTTTGTGAAGTGTTTGAGCATTCCGGCATCTTCTTCAAGATGTGCGCGGTTGATCTTAAAGTGTTTAGTCTCGCCACCGACGTCTGCAGCGATCGAACCACCATGAACGATCGGGTGTTCAAACTGCGTGATTTGGAAGTTTTTTGGAGTATCTGGATAGAAGTAAGATTTTCTATCGAAACGGCTAATGAGCGAGACATTGGCATGGACAGCGCAGCCAAATTGCACAGCTTTATGGACGGCTTCTTTGTTGACGGTGGGAAGAGCTCCAGGCTGACCTGTACAGACAACGCCGATGTCGGTGTTGGGTTCGGAGCCAAAGTGATAAGGCTCTCCTCCGAACATTTTCGATTTAGTGTTCAGCTGGACATGGATCTCGAGTCCAATGATCGTCTCCCAATTTTCGTAGTTCACATCAACCATGGACAGCCTCATTGAAGTGGGGAGGAACTTTTTGTGTAAAAGCAGTCTTGAGCTCAAAGTGGTGAGCGACTCTCAGCACTTCAGCATCGTGCAAGAAGGGTCCTGTCAGATGAAGGCCAAACGGTCTTCCTTTGCTGCAAAAACCAGATGGAAGAGAGATAGCTGGAAGTCCGGCGAGGTTTGCAGGAATCGTATACATGTCTTGCAAGTACATTTGCAGAGGATCTTGGATCTTGCCAAGTTCAAAAGCAGACGTGGGAGATGTCGGTGTTAAGATGATCTGACATTTTTCGAAAGCTTTCTTAAATTGACGGATAATCAAAGTACGGACCTTTTGAGCGCGTTTATAATAAGCGTCCTGGTATCCAGCAGAAAGGACATAAGTTCCTAACATGATGCGCCGCTTGACTTCTTCTCCAAACCCTTCTTGGCGGGAAAACTCAAAAATCTCATCGAGTGTTGTCGCTCTCGCCGATCTTTTTCCAAACCGGATGCCATCGAAACGGGCGAGATTAGTGGAAGCTTCGGCAGTTGCCAAGACATAATAGACGGCAATCGAATAGCGCAAGATGTCGAGGTCGATGTCAACAATGGTGCAGCCAAGATCTTTTAAAACGGCCACGGATTCTTCAAAGTTCTTCTTAGCTTCAGGCTCTAAACCTTCCAAAAAGTGCCATGGCACTCCGATAGACATTCCTTTGAGGGGGGCGGCAAGTTTTTGGAGGTAGGCTTCTGAGGCTTGAGGGACGCTGGTGGCGTCTTTATCGCACGGCTTTCCAATCACCTCCATGATTAGAGCTGCGTCTTGGACTGTGGTCGTGAAGGGGCCGATTTGATCGAGAGATGACCCAAAAGCAACCAATCCAAAACGAGAGACTCTTCCGTAGCTTGGTTTAAATCCAACAATGCCGCAGAAAGCTGCAGGCTGGCGGATCGATCCGCCGGTATCGCTTCCAAAACCAATGGGACAAAGCCTTGCTGCAACAGCTGCCGCAGATCCACCCGAAGATCCTCCTGGAGAAATAGCAAAATCCCACGGATTTTTTGTGATCTGATAGGCAGAATTTTCAGTCGATGATCCCATTGCAAATTCATCGAGATTTGTTTTGCCAATCAGCAGTGCATCTTCTTCTTCCAAAAGCCTTGTCACTGTTGCATCGAAGACGGCCTGATAGTTTGACAGGAACTTAGACCCGCAGGTGGTGTTAACGCCCAGGATATGGATGTTGTCTTTGAGAGCCATGGGGATGCCAGCGAGCTTGCCTAGCGGTTTCTTTTGGGCTCTTTTTTCATCGAGTGTCTTAGCATGGGCAAGTGTTCTTTCAGAGAGGACATTCAGGAAACAACCGAGCTCTTGATCGTGCTTTTCAATCCGTTTTAAAAAGGCCTCTGCAATTTGGCTAGCACTAACCTGGCCTTTGACAAATTGATCTCGAAGAGCATGAGCTGGAAGCTGATACACTATTTTGCCTATTGTTGTTTAAAGACAGGGGGGACTTTGATCATGCCGCCAACTTGAGATGGAGCGTTTGCTAAAAAGAGATCGCGTGACAGCGGCTCTTCAGGGATATCTTCCCGCAGCTTATTTGTTAGAGTCTCCAAAACGATCAGGCATGGAGGAACTCCCTCTGTGTCAACTTCTTGGAGCTGCTCGACGTACAAAAGAATATCTTCGATGCTTTTCGAAAACCGTTTCTTTTCGTCTTCAGTGCAAGAGATCCGGCAAAGCCGGCTGAGTTTATTAAAATCTTCTTCGTTCATCGTAGAAAGTATATACTCCTTCCACTTGAAATCTAGAGTTTTTGCTACGTCAGCTTGGCTGTAAATTTTTTGTCTTCACTCGCGCCTTGTCTTTCGACAATTGTCGCTCGCTCCATACGAAAAAATTTACGCCGCTTTCTTGCAAAATTCTCCAGATTTCAAGTGTCACGAGTATAGTGAATCTTTGCCTCTAAATTCAAGGGTTTTAAAAATTACCCCAGATGGCTATTCTGAAGTTATACCGCCATCGGCCTCAAACTTTGAATTTGGACTGGCTGCGACTTTGCCCAATCGATCCTCCTCGTCACCCTTCCCACATGGGGAAGGGCATCCTCGAACGGATCGCAAAGCTTCGATTGTGCTTTGTCTCGCAGAGTCCAAATTCAAAGTTTGAGGCCGATGGGCGGTATAGGAGTCACACATGCAGCAAATACTTGTTTATGTCGATTTAGGTGTCGATGGAGTCGCCCTGAAACATACAGTTAAATCTTTACAACAGGAGATCGAGCCATCCAAGTACAAAATTCGCCGGATAGACTCTAAAGCTTTAAAATCTGAAAATTGGCAGCAAGAGACGGCCCTTTTAGTCATCCCTGGAGGAAGGGACATCTATTATCATGAAGCGCTAGATGGAGCCGGCACCTCGAAAATCCGCAAATTCGTCGAAGAGGGTGGAGCCTATTTAGGGATCTGCGCAGGTGCCTATTTCGGAGCCGGGTCTATTGAGTTTGAAAAGGGTGGAAGCTATGAGGTTTGTGCTCAAAGATCTTTAGCTTTTTTCCCAGGCCTTGCTGAAGGGCCTGCCTATGGAAAAAACAAATACCGGATCGATGGACTTCAAGGGATCGAAGCGGCGCGTGTCTCTTGGAAGGACAACCATTTCCATGTCTATTACAATGGCGGCTGTCAATTCATTGGGGCGCATGAGTTTCCAGGGATTTCCATCTTAAGCTCCTATCTTGAGCTAGAGGGTGACCCTGCTGCGATCATTTCGTGTGAAATCGGGAAGGGGAAAGCCATCCTATCGGGGGTTCACCTAGAGTACAGCGCTCCAGCGCTGCATCGGAATAACCCTTATATTGAAAAGATCTATACCCTGCTAGAAAAAGGAGAAAGTCACCGAAGGATGGTTTTCCGTGAAACTCTTGACCATCTAGAAATAAGATGACATTCAACTCAATTTTTTCTAATAATGCTCAATAAAGGAGGATTTTTTATGAAATTCCTAAACGTACTTGCTTTGCTTTTAATTCTCGCCGGTGCTCTTAACTGGGGACTGTGGGGCTTTTTCCAATTTGACTTCGTTGCTTGGTTTGCTCATGGAAACACCAGCTGGCTTGCTCGGCTTTGCTATGCCGTCATTGGCTTGGCAGGAGTTTGGGGCCTTGGGTTCCTTGGCAAATGCAAAGCTCTCTGTGGATGCTGTGATAAACATGGAGGTCCGGGAGACAGCTGCAAGATGTAATTGCTTCTTCTTTTAGGCTAAAGGACTCTGTCAGAAACGGCAAGGTCCTTTTTTTTAATCCCAAATCTACCAATGTTATTGGTAATAATACCAATAGGATTGGTGGATAATGCTTTAGGAACAATTCCTATCCTTGCTTAACTTTTGTAAGCTGCTTATCTAGAAATAGATACAATAATTATTGATGGTAAATATGTTCATATATTACAATTATCTCAACTGAAGATTCAGTGGAAAAATGAGATCTGATGATTTTTTAGATAATGTGAGACTCCGCAATACGATATTGCAGCATATCGCAAGCGGGAGGTACAGACTAACAAAGCATGCAGCAGAGGAACAGGCAAAGGACGATATCGACCTGTCAGATACGCTGCATGTTTTAAAAACTGGATTTCATGAAGCTGGAAAAACAACATTTAATAACAAGTTTCAAAATTGGAATTATGCTATTAGAGGAAGAACAAAGGAATCGAAAGATGTGAGGGTTATCATTGCTTTTTCGAATGAGATGATGATCGTAACAGTGATGGAGTTATAACTATGGAAAGAAAAAAAGAAACATTTGTCTATGAAGGGCTGGGATTTCCAATCGAGCTTATCGACACCCCGATGAAAAAAGTGTTTGGTGAGTGGGTAATCGATATTGACATGAATGCTCTCCAGAAGTTTGTATTTAAAGGTCTTATTCACAAACCTTACCCATTAACAGGTAGGGAGATTCGATTTATGAGAAAGTTTTTGGAGATGTCTACAACAGAACTTGGGGAAAAACTAGGAGTGACTCACGCTACAATTGTAAAATGGGAAAAACAACAAACAAAAGTCGCGCCTATCCAGGAAACTTATATTCGCATGCTCTTTCTTGTGACATCAAAGGATAGTGAGCTACTTGATCTCTATACAGAAATAAACCCAAAAAAATTGGCAGAAGCGCAAAACAAAAAGTTTCCTCTATTTACAGTAAACCCTAAATCTCTTCGAGAAGCGATTTAACACTTCTGGATAGGCTTTAATCGGTAACTTTGGTATCTACAGATATTTGTATGCCAACGAGTCATCGCATTCTAGTCACGGGCGCTTCGGGTTTTATTGGGAAGGCCGTTGTGAGCTACTTCAAGAAGCAAGGATATGTCGTAAATCGGTTAGTGCGGGATGTCCGGCAAAGAGCTCCCGATACTGTCTATTGGAACCCCATGAATGAAGAGATCAATCTAGATGACTTTGAGGGATTCCATACGGTGATTCATCTGGCGGGGGAAAACATCTTTGATAAAAGATGGACTGATGCCAAAAAAGAGGCGATTTTCATCAGCCGTGTCAGGCACACATGGCTACTGTCCCATGCTCTTTCAAGACTTAAAAGACCTCCGAAGGTTTTCTTTTCAGCTTCAGCTGTCGGTTATTATGGAGACAGGGGAAATGAGATTTTGACAGAAGATAGCAGGAAGGGCAAAGGTTTTTTATCAGACGTTTGCGCTAAGTGGGAAGAATCAAGCCAGGTGCTCGATCAGATGAAAACACGAGTGATTCGAGCGAGATTTGGAGCGGTTCTTTCAAAAGAAGGAGGCATGCTAGAGCGCTTGCTTCCGTTATTCCGCTACGGCCTTGTAGGAAGGCTAGGGAGCGGAAAGCAATGGATGAGCTGGATCGCTCTCGAAGACCTGATTAGCGCTATTGAGTTTACGATGACTCAAGACGTCAAAGGTGTCTTCAACTTCACTTCTCCTAATCCCGTCACAAATGCTGAATTTACGCGGCAGCTGGCAAAGCTCATGCATCACCGTCCTTTTTTGCCTGTGCCTGTTTGGTTAATAAAATTAGTTTTTGGGGAAAAGGGCAATCAACTGTTGTTATCAAGTACAAGGGCTGTTCCAAAACGACTCCTAGATAAAGGTTTTCAGTTCAAAAAAGCAAAGCTCGAAGAACTATTGCTTTAACTCTGATTGGAGCCGCTGGGTTGTATGAAAACAGCGGGACACCTTTTCTTCATCAAGAAAATCATTGTGAAGAACGACATCGACACTGTCGAGAAAGTCAGCTACGACGTAGCTGATTTCATTCCCTAACTGCAATGCAATCCGGGACATTTCTGGGGCAAATTTCAAGAACTCGCTTTTGGCTCTTTGATGAGCAAGGGCGATTTGAGTCGGGTCGCCTTCTTCTGTTAGGACAAGATATTGACCGACGTTGAGGCTAATCCGCTTTTCAAGGTCCACAAGCATTTGCTTTTCAAGGGCATTTTCGATTTTCTTGGCTTTTTGTTGTGGAATTTTTTTGGGATAGTTTTTAGGCGCTTTCTTTCTTGAAATAGACATAATTAACCTCACCTGTTTATAAACTAATTTATACAATAATGATTATTATTTGTAAAGGTGTTGGCTTTAACCTTAAGGGATAGGTTCTTGTGTGTATTTGAGTCCGTTTGTTATTTTGAATTTCTAATCCGGGAGTCTGCAGATGGATAGTCGAATTATCATGTTAGTCATGTCGTTGATGACCTTTGTGGCCTACCCATTCTTATCAGGTAGTGACAGGAAGCAGGTATCTCTGCTGGCCTCTCCGGCCACTCAAACGGATGAACTAGAGGACGATGAAGATCCTGTGATGATGCAAGATGAAGACAATGAAGTAGCTGATCTCCAACTGGACACTGAAAATCAATACATCAAGAGCAAAGCTTCTGATGCCCAGATCAGGGAGGAGAATCAGCAGATCAAGAACTCCGCTTCCGATCCTCAACTCGCTAAAGAAGACGATGTTGAAGAAGATTATTAAGAATTAATAAATCACAATTTCTTTTTATTCTGTTTCAAAATATTTAAAGTTAATTTTACTTAATTACAAATTATATTGATTATTTAATTATCTAATTCTATTATGAACATACGAGCCGCATGAGAATGGGGGGCCGAAATTATGGGAACTCAGCTTTCAATCAATCCTTGGAAAGAGATGTGGATAAGACCGCGGGAGACAATCCGTGCGATTATCCAGACCAACCCAGGATACATGTATCCTTTACTGTGCTTCATCTACGGATTTCCCATGGCGTTGCAGCTAGCTCAAAATCTCTCGCTTGGCACACGCTTTTCTGCGGCAGCAATTGTTATAGGCGCTTTGATTGTAGCGATCATCTTAGGCGCTGTCATGATCAATATCGCCACAGCGCTTTTTAATTGGACAGGCAAATGGATCGGAGGAGTCGGAACTTACCAGCAAATCAGAGCAGCGGTGGCTTGGTCGAACATGCCATCCGTTGTCAATATCGCCATTTGGATGATCAACCTGGCAGTTTTTGGTGGCAGGATTTTTAGCGGCGACTTTATCGAAACACAATTTGTTGGCAGTCAACTTTCGGTTATTTTTCTGACTGCAGTTGTTCAACTTGTGGTTGCAGTGTGGGCTTTTATCATTACGTTGAAAGCTTTAGGAGAGGTGCAAGGGTTCTCGGCATGGAAGGCCTTGCTCAACATTCTGATACCACTATTTATCATCTTCATTGGTGTGTCTATTCTGGCTTGGCTCTTTTCGCTCATGACAGGCACATCGGTTAGTTAAATTTAATAAAAGAGGGGGAGTTATGTATCTAAGAGGAAAAATAATGGGATGGATGGGCGGGTTGCTCTGCTTGCTATCACCCATGACGGCTGAAAGCAACGGCACACCTAGCATGTCAGCGCAGACGATACCGAGCGGATGGAAGGAATTCCATTCAACACCAGGAAACTGTTCCATGATGTTTCCAGTAGAACCAGAACACATCTCAGAGAAAATGGCGATGCCCAACGAGGGATTTGAGCTCAAATACGATGCTTATATCTCTGCGGCTGACCAGCAAACCGTTTTCATGCTACTGGTTGCGCAATATCCTGATTTTGTCGATGAATCTTATGCGCAAATGAGTTTAGAGGGATTCCTCAACGGAATTTTGACTCACAATCCAGGTAATCAGCTCTTGTTTGCTGATCTACTCTTAGTTGATGGACACGAGGCTTTGGACTTTTTTATCAGAACCGGCAACGTCTACTTTAAAGGACGTGCTGTCATGGTCAAAAACAGCATGTACCTCATGGCAATGGAGTGTGAAATTCCGAAATACGACGAAGTGCGTTACAAACACTTTGTGAACTCATTTAAGATCCACGCTGTTCAGAAGACAAGTCATTAGAAAGTCAATTCCAAATTTCCTTGGGCGTAGGGTGCGGATTCATAATGGAAATACTTCCCATGATGGTTATGTCCATCTTTGATGTGTATCCATCCCCCGAAGTCCCAGCCTCCACCCACGGAAATGCGGATCAAGTGTTCAAACTTGTATTTGAGTAGGAGCAGAGCTCCGTTCGAATGGACTGAAAAAATCGGATCTCTAAATCCTTCCATGCCGTCTCTCGCACGCCGGGGATACCTATCAGGCCCTCCAAGACTTGAGTAGGCCGCTTCTAAAGACCAATTTTCATTAAAAGCGTAATTGAGAGAGTAATCGATTGGAAAAATTGCATTGGCGCTCCAGTTGTCACAGAATTTCCAATCAAATCCAATAATTGGCCAGGCATGTCCGTTTAAGACGCCATACCATCCCAGCATCCCTACGTGGACGCCACAACAATCAGCAAAGTTATATCTACCCCACAGCATCGCATGTCCAACGCCTGATTTTGCCATATCCAAATGGGCTGCATCGACTGAAAAGCCTGCGCTCGCGATCCATCTCCATTTGTCTAATGTCGTGGAAACAAATCCCAAAGAAGCTGCGAGATAATTGAAATTGCTTTGGCTAAACCGAGGGTTATTCTTCCACTTGAATTTTAAGAAGTCATAGCCAATCTCATACGTCAGGGAGTTTTCATCATTAAAGAACTGGGTGTAGTAGATCGCTGAATCGACATCCGTATAATCAACATGACCTTTTCGATGGTTCTCAAATTTTGCTGGAGCGACCCAGTTGGATCGCCCTTCCACATGCCACGGCCGATCTGGATCGATAAAATGGTAATCTGAAAATCCATATTCAGAGGTATAAGCCGCCGCAGGTGAAAGTGTCGCGAGCTCATCTGCATAGATAGCAGCCATTGATAGTAGAACAAAAGGAACGGTTAAACGCATAGCTTCACATTATGAGAAAATTAAAGATTTAAGGAAAGTATGTCGTTGTAGGTTTTGAAATGGAGCTTGGCAAATTTGCCGAGGCTCTCTCCGCCGTGCCTCTCAATGAGTTTTCGTCCAGCTTCGATGACTTGTTTAGAGGCGCCTTTAGGAAGCTCAAAACCCGCCTCTTTACTCAAGGTGTCGATCCCTTCGACAAAAGCAGCTCTTGCTAAAATCGAAGCTGCTGCAACGACAGGATCTTCTTCAGCGCGTGGTCTCTGCGTTAATTTGATCGTCAGTTTCTTCTGCTTCAGAGCACCCAGCACCAAGGATTCATCTGCAAATTGGTCGATGAGCGCTTCTTTGCAGCCTGTTTTTTCCACCAGCTCGCCAATTGCTGTGCTATGGCCCCAGGCGAGCAGCCGATTTAGGTTTTTAAACTTTCCATACAGTTCATTGTATTTGAGAGGAAACAGCCTGATAATGGAATGGGCAAAAACCGGCCTAATTTTAGAAGCCATCAAGAGGATGTTTTTATCATTCATCCGCTTGCTGTCTTTCACTCCGATCTCCAGCAGTTTTTTGATCCCTGCTTCATCGGCTTGTACACCGGCAATACAAAGAGGACCGAAAAAATCACCCTTGCCAGCTTCGTCAACTCCAATATGTGGTGTCATATCAATGCCGATCTCAGGATAGGTGTAGGCAAGTGATTTTAGAATTTCTGGTTCCAGATAATAGGCGATAAAGTCGTCTTTGCCTTTACCCTGCACTGTGATCTTGCCGCTGGTATAAAGGGTGCAGGAGACTCCCTGCTTTTGGGCAGAAAAGATTGTATAGGCAGGCTTAGCCATTTCAAAGCCTTGTTCTTCTAGGTCAGCTTTTAACTTAGTAGCAAGGGCCAGGTCTATGGTCGCAACAAAGGTATTCACAGTCTGAAGACTAGCAGGTTACGATGTTTTTGTGAAATGCTCTTAGATATAATCGATAAGCCCTTGGATGGCTTTTGACTTTTGACAGCCTGATCGAGATGTTTGATTCTTAATTGATTCCTGATTTACACTCTCTTTTTTAGCCAAAGAGGACTTATGTCAGATCAAGAAGCTTTAGCCAGTCGCGGGAGCCTGCTGTTTTATCAAACGGAAGATGGAAAACAGAGAATTGAAGTCCGCCTTGAAGAAGAGACTGTTTGGTTGACGCAGAGGCAAATGTCCGAGTTATTCCAAACCACCTCTGAAAATATCACTATTCACCTAAAAAACATTTTTTCTGAAGGAGAATTGGATTCAAATTCAGTTGCTAAGGAATCCTTAGTAACTGCCCGGGATGGGAAAAATTATCGGACAAAGTTATATCGATTGGAAGCCATTATTGCAGTCGGGTATCGAATCCAATCGCATAGAGGGACCCAATTTCGACAATGGGCGACTCAAAAATTGCAAGAATTTATTGTTAAAGGGTTTGCGATGGACGATGAACGTCTTGCTAATCCCGGAGGACTTGATTATTTTGATGAACTTCTCGAGCGCATTCGTGCGATTCGAGCCTCTGAAAAACGGTTCTACCACAAGATCAGGGATATTTATTTGCTGAGTGCGGACTATGATTCAAAACATCCCATGACTCAAGAATTTTTTGCCACAGTGCAGAATAAATTGATTTATGCCACAACAGGGATGACAGCTGCTGAAATCATTCACAGCCGTGCTGATGCTTCAAAACTAAATATGGGCCTCACAACTTGGAAAGGTGCTGGGCGAGGTAAGGTCTTAGGTAGGCAAGACATCGAGATAGCAAAAAATTACATGAATCGTGAGGAGATAGAAACTCTCGATCTTCTGGTCAATCAGTACATCGATTTTGCTGAATTGCAAACTCGCTCACGAAAGGTGATGTACATGAAAGATTGGAAAGATAAGCTTGATGCCTTTCTGAAGCTTAACGAAAGGGAAATCCTTCACTCTGCCGGAAAGGTTTCTGCCGAGCTGGCCAAAGAATTAGCCCATGCGCAGTACGATCAATATGTTGATCATCGAAAATTGTTAGAGGTGAAGCTGGCGGATGAAGAATTATCAAAAGATATTCTAGAAATCGTCAGAAAAACCGACTGATTAGGGAACAAGTATTTTCAAATTGAAATGTATTGGGAAGAGGTAACTTTTTCTAGTCAAAAGTTCTGAATGCATCCAGCCGCCCCCAATTCCTCTCTCTTATTTTTAGAGGAATTATCTTCGAAGAAATTTCTCTATTGGAAATTTTTGCAGTGCATTAAAAATAGAAGACGGTATATTTAATATAAACTGAGGTGGTTATGGCTGAAGAATTGAAACGTTTAGGCGATATGCTTAAATCGAAAAGAAAAGAGATGAACCTTTCTTTAAAAGAAGTTGAGAATGCAACATCTATCCGCAGCTCTTATTTGGAAGCAATTGAAGACGGGAGCATCACCGATTTGATTGCCGGTATCTATGCCCAAGGGTTTCTCAAACAATACGCCTCATTTCTTGGAATGGAAGTTCAGCAGCTTGTCAAAGACAATGCGGTTGCTTTTGCTATGCCAGGAGAAAAACATGAATTTACCTACGGCATCGGTACGTTAGAAGTCCGAGGAAGCCAAGGCGGGGGAGTCAAGTGGCTGCCTAATCTTTTATGGGCAGGCGTTTCTGCTGTCATTCTCGTTGTCGCGTGGTATGTTGCCAAGGCGCTAGGAGTTGTGTGACAGGTCCTAATAGACTTATCCATGAAAAGTCTCCTTATCTCCAACAACATGCCCATAATCCTGTCGATTGGTTCCCCTGGGGGGATGAGGCGTTTCAAAGAGCTAAAGAATTAGACCGTCCGATTTTTCTTTCCATTGGATATTCAACATGCCACTGGTGCCATGTCATGGAAAGGGAATCGTTTTCCAATAACGAGATTGCTAAACTTCTCAATGATGCCTTTATCTGCGTCAAAGTCGATCGCGAAGAACATCCGGAAGTCGATAGCCTCTATATGGACTTTGCCCAAGTTTTAATGTCCGGGGGAGGAGGCTGGCCTCTCAACGTGATCCTGACTCCCGACTTAAAGCCGATGCTCGCTGCGACCTATATTCCTCCAAAACCCATGAGAGAAATGCCGGCATTTTCTGATCTAATCACTCAGGTCAAACAGCTCTGGGAAAGTCCCGAAAGGCAAGAACTTGTTCTGCAATCCGAAAGAATCGTCGAAGCTTTCGGCCATACCAGCAACGCAACCGGCCATGAACTTCCCACTGCAGAGACGCTTGTTAATGCAGTCAATATGTTCTTTGAGATCACCGATCCAGTCAATGGCGGCCTCCGAGGCGAACCTAAATTCCCGCTGGGATTCCAAGCGGAATTTTTACTCAGTTGGTCTCAGCTTAAAGGCGACGGAAGGGCCCTATTTTTTGTAAAACTCACCCTCGACATGATGCAAAGAGGGGGCATCTACGACCATCTTGGCGGAGGGTTTTCCCGTTATGCTGTCGATGAAGAATGGACGATTCCGCATTTTGAAAAAATGCTCTACGACAATGCAATTCTAGCCAAAGTCTATCTTCAAGCTTGGAAGTACACCAAAAATCCCAAATATGCCCAGGTCTCCAAAGAAATCCTCGATTACATGATCCGCGATCTGATGCACGGTGAAGGTGGGTTTTTCTCAGGAGAAGATGCCGAGAGCGAAGGACATGAAGGTCTTTTCTATACCTGGACTCCAATGGAAATCCAAGAAGCCCTACCAGGCGAAGAGGGAGAGCTTTTCTGCGCATTTTATGACGTCACAACTCAAGGCAACTTTGAAGGCAGAAATGTCCTCCACGTTGATTTGCCAGTTGAAGAATTTGCTCCCGCGCTCCAGATGCAAAAAGACGATGTCGAGAAAATCTTAGCTAAAGGGAGGCAAGCCCTGCTCCGCAAGCGGCAGCTCCGCCCCAGACCACTACGTGACGAAAAGATTTTGACCTCATGGAATGGCCTTGTCATCGATGTCCTAGCACGTGCAGGCAGCGCCTTCCAAGAACCAAAATATACTGAAGCCGCGATCAAAACTGTAGAATTCATAGAAAAAAATCTTTGGGCAAATGGCAGGCTCCTGCACCGGTGGTGCAATGGAGAAGCCAAATTCCCTGGCCTCTTAGATGACCATGCCTTCTTAATTAAAGGGCTGCTTTCTCTTTTTGAAGAAGGCCTGGGTATTAAATATTACGATTGGGCAGTGACGTTAACTAAAATTCTCGATCGTGACTTTAAAGAGATCGAAGGCGCCTTCTACTTTACAGATGAAAGGTCTCAGCTTTTACTTCGCCAGTGTGAATTCTTCGATGGCGCTGAGCCGTCTGGCAATGCCGTCCACACTGAAAACCTTCTCCGTCTATATCAAATGACCCATGATGAGACCTATCTCAGACAGGCTGAAGATGTTTTAAAAGCCTCCAAAAACTATATTGAAAAAGTCGCCCCAGCCGCTTTTTATCATATGATGGCAGCACTTAGATATCTCGATCAGACAGCTCCGACGGTTGTTGTGGTGCCAGACTCGAAGGCAACGGACGTGCCAACCCTCCAATCCAAGCTCGCGGCTCATTTTTCCGCCCATCTCATGACCCTCTGGAAAAAGAGCCCTGATTTCCCTATAGAAAAAGATAAAGTTGCTATCCAAGATTCAACGACGGTTTACATCTGCCGGCAGAATAAATGCGAAGCTCCCTTGACCAAATTAGATGAAATCGTCAAATCTATAGAAAAGTTGTGAGATCATGGAAAACAAGAATTTAGGGGATTATCTATTACTCCGGTGCCTAGGAATCGGTGCACTCGGGACTGCTTATTTAGCACAGCACCGTTTTTTAAAACGGTCGTTTGTTGTTAAAGTCCTCGATTCTGAACTTGCCCAAGATAGCGACTTTCTCAACCGGTTTGAAAGAGAAGCCGCTGTTTTAGCGACCCTAGAACATCCCAACATCGTTAAAGTCCATAACGTTTCAGAAGCTGATGGCCACTATTTTCTCGTTACCGATCCTGTCATAGATGAAAAAGGCGAGACAACCAATCTCTATGAATACTGCCGTTTTAAAGGTGGCCGCGTTCCAGAAGATGAAGTCGTCAAGATCATCCATCAGATCGCAGCGGCTCTTGATTATACCCATGAAAAAGGCCAGGCAACCGACCCATTTGCTCACCTCGGTCTTAAACCGACGAACATCTTAATCTCCAAGAAAAAAGAGGGGATTCATGTTCAAGTTTCAGATTTTGGCCTCTCTAAGGTCATCGGCGCTTCTAATTACATGAACCGAATCTACAAAGCCTTAGCCGATAAAATCGGCCAGACCACTGAAACACTTCCTAAACAGAATCTTTCGTTCCTCCATCATTATCTATGCTTGGCTCCAGAACAGAGATGGGACAAAAATTTAGGTTCAGGCGTTAAAGGCGACACGTATGCCTTTGGCGTCGTGCTGTATTTTCTACTAACAGGCAAATATCCTGAAGGCGTTTTTGATCTTCCTTCTCAAATCTCCCCCCAGTACAAACTCCCATGGGATCGAATCGTCAAGCAGTGCCTCGTTGCAGATCCTGCCAAGAGACCAACGCTCCTTCAGCAACTCTTAAGTGAGCTCGAGCACCATCTTCCAGAAGCCGAGCCAGAAAAAGTCATCAACCTAAAGCCTGCTTTGAAACCTGGCGAGATACAGCGTCCTGAATACGAAGCCGACCCTGGTGCAATCTTCAAAATGGAGACCGTTGTAGCTCCTTATCAGCCCGCTCCTGAAGAGAAAAAAGAAATCGATCCCCTTCACACCGAGATGGTCATTATTCCCGCTGGCACTTATGAACGGGGCAGTAATAAAGGCGGCCGTGATGAGATGCCGCGCCACCAGATCAGCCTCGATGCGTTTGCGATCGATATCCATCCTGTCACCAATGAGCAGTTCGTTCAGTTTTTAGAGGCCATGGGCGGAGAAAAAGATCACAATAATAACGACATCATTCGTCTCAGAGAATCTCGCATTAAACGGCATACCGGTAAACTTTCCATCGAATCTGGATATGCACGCCATCCTGTTGTTGGCGTCACATATTATGGCGCTGTTGCCTATGCAAAATGGGTTGGAAAAAGACTTCCTACAGAAGCCGAATGGGAGATTGCAGCCTGCGCTGGCATTGAAGAGTATATCTATCCCACAGGAAAAGACATCGAAAGAACGCAGGCGAATTTCTTCAGCTCCGATACAACACCCGTGATGAGCTATCCTCCCAACAACTACGGCCTGTACGACATGGCTGGCAACGTCTACCAATGGTGTTTAGATTGGTACGACTACCATTATTATAATCTCTCAATGCAAGAGCCTCATAATCCTAAAGGGCCTCTCCAAGGTGTCTACCGTGTTCTGCGTGGAGGATGCTGGAAGAGCCTGAAGGAAGACCTCCGCTGTTCTCATCGCCACCGGAACAATCCCGGTACGATGAACGGCACTTATGGGTTCCGCTGCGCTAGCGGTGCAACCGCATGATTTCTATACTATTTGTGTGTTCAGGTAACATTTGTCGATCTCCAGCTCTGGAAGCGACTCTAAAAAAGCTTGTCCAAGAAAAAAACATGTCTGAGAAAATCTTGGTCGACAGCTGCGCTATCACTCCCAGTTTTTTAGGAGCTCCTGCCGATCCTCGGATGGTCGCTGCTGCGAATAAAAGGGGAGTCCACATCGACCACAAGGCTAAGCTCTTTGAAGAAGAGTATTTCAAAGCGTTTGATTATATCTTTGCTTCAGATCACGAAGTCTTAAAAGTGCTTCAGCAGATGGCGCCTGAGAATGCAAAAGGCAAACTCCATCTAGCTACTGAATACAGCACAGCTTTCAAAGACAAGGATCTTCCCGATCCTTACTTTGACGGCGAGTCCCGCTTTGAGACCATCATGGATATGTCTCAAGAAATCGCCCAAGCCATCTTGGCTAAAGTTGTTAAGAATTAGTTTGGTTGTCTTAAAATCGATCTAATGGATATGCTGCCTTTAGTTTTATGTCAAATCCAGTCACTTTTATTGATTTATTGCCTGGAATGCAAGATCTTATCCTCGGAAATGTTGGAAGATGACTAAACTATACCGAGATCAGATACTTGGTAGGCTCTTTCAATATCCATAACAGAAGTTCAAGTCCTTGCAAGATCACATCACGTGCGATGCTCAATACTCTGCAATTTATTGACAACGTCATTCTGCTGGGAGATCCTGAGTGGAAAGAAAGTTATTTAAAAGAGCGCTTTCTAGAAGTCGTCAAAACAAAAGATCTTCAAGTTTCGTGTGGACTCATTTCCAAGCCGTTTGTTGTCGAGTGTCTCCAGACTATTTCACTGACCCAATTTATGATCTCTCTTTCTCATGCAACAGGAAAGGGCCATGTTGAAGCAGTACGTCTATTGCTGCAGATCGATTTTCCGATCACAGTCTATACTCGAGGTCTTTGGGTTTCCCGAGCAGCTTCAACAGGCCATGTTCAAATTATCCGTGAGCTCTTAAGAAACAATGCGGTGATTGGAAATGACATGCGGGGGACTGCCCTAGGTGCCGCAGCAGCATGCGGCTGCCTTAAAGCAATCAAATTGCTCGATAATGGTGAAATTTCACAGGACCTACGAGGCTCAGCTGTTATGAACGCAGCAGAAGGTGGACATATTAAAATCATCAGAGTCCTCCTACGCAACGGGACTATCGTTACAGATAATCGCGACATGGCAAAGAAATTGGCAGCTAGAAAAGGCCACCATCAAGCCGTCAAGGAACTGTCCAAACTCTAGAGAAATCCGCTTTTAATCTACCTTATCAGATTTATTTTTTTCAATTGTAGGGAGCAGTTCATTTTGCCAAGCATGGAAAATCCAGAGAACCGATCCAGCTGTTCCACAACCTATGAATATGGACAATGAACGGTCTGCAAGCGAGCTGATTAGAGAGTTTGGTGCCACAAATTTGAATGCAAAGCCAACTGCTGCTCCAATCATTCCCACCTTTGCAAAGCCTTTTGCAAAACGTGACATGTAGTTATTGAAGTTTTTGTGATATTTTAGATCGGTTATGTTGTTTCTTACAACTTGAGTAATTTTCTTTCGAATGCAGAATGCATTAAATGTAAATGTGACAAAGCCCCAAAGACTTGCACTAAAAACATAAGGAGCAACTGCTTTCCAAGCCCCTTCTTGGGCAAGAAATCTGTTGAAAACGAAAGAGACTAATGCCGTACCGCCAGAGACCAGAGCACCTTGCGATGTCGTCGTGTAACAATTTAGTGTTACTGTTTCCTCATCTTTTGGCGTTCTAAATGGTGAGAATGCTTGCTTTACCATATTTATGAAAAGTGCCATGGTTTTCTCCTTAAATTTTTAGTTTGAGCGCGTTTTTTCAGAAATATCATAACTATTTTCTAGTTTTAATAACACTGCAATTGCCATGAAAGCAGCGACTAAACCTTTGGCGTGAGCCATAAGCTTAAAAAATTAAGTTTACAGAGCATTAGCAGCAGCTTTTGTCCAGCATTTGAGCGAGCTGGAAATGGTTGCCGTCACCATCGACTCCGGTGAGTAGTTTCACATGTCCAGGGACTTCGATGATTTCTCCGAGGAACTTAGCTCCTTTTTGTAAGAATGAGTCGCGGGATTTTTCAAGATTTTCGACTGTGAAAGTCAAGCAAGCGTTATTGCCGGCCTTAATGGGATCGTTATTGTTTTCTTGAGCAATCCCCAACATGGCTCCACCGCTTGGTCCTTGAAGCTCAGCCCAGCCGAACTCTTCATGGAGTTTTAGAAGTTTCAGTCCGACTGTTTCTGTGTAGAATTTCACAGCTTCTTTGATGTCTTTAACGACGATCCAAGCAAGATCAAATGATTGAGTCATAAATTTCCTTTTGTTTAAATTGATGCGTATGAAACAGCGCGATGGCAGCAGATGTGAACTCAACCCACATGAGAGGAACAACGGAACGCGCAGCAAGTGATTTTATCATCTGGTTTGGGTTTAAATAATTACGGCCAAAAATAGCAATAAGACTCAAAGCTGCAGAAGTATAAACCAGCACATCTTCTAGAGACCACACTTGAGCTTCAAGTTTTTTATAAGCAGGCTCTATTTCTTCGTCTTTAACTTTATATATTTGCAGAATTTTATAGCCTAAAAAAGCAGCAAAGAAAGTAAAAGTCCCGCAGCTAGTTAGGCTTGCATTAAAAATATAGGAGACTCTCCAGGAGTTTGCTTGCACTAGAGATCTCTTAAAAATAAAAGTTAACGCTACAGCGCCAGAACTTAAAGCACCCCAGATCGATACCCGGAAAAGATTCCGTGGTATGGTGTGAATACTTTTGTGTTTTTCTAAGCCTGACAATGTCAATCTTGTCAAATATTTTAATTCTACAGCCATGTTAAATTATGTTGTTATTTGGCTTGGTGGTCATTTAACTTTTGGGTTTGTCTATTCTTGAAGATGCTGAGAATCGATCCTGCAATGCCTAAGCCTAGAAAGAGTGGGAATAAGGCGCGTTGTTTAAGTGTATTTGATGGATCAAGTTTAGATACCAAAAAAGCAGCTGCAGCTCCAAATAAACCAATGCCTGCTGCCCATTTTGATGAAAGGGATACTCTTTCATTGATTTTTTGTTCAGAATCAATGATGTCAGACTCTGAATCCATGACAGCTTTGTAAATACAGTAAACTGCAAAAGATGCAAAGGTTGCGCAGCTTACCAGGGTTGCTTTAAAAACATGCGAAGCAACCTCTTTGTAAGGCCCTTCTTGCATGAAAGTTTTGCTGAAAATGAAAAAGACTAATGTTCCAGCTCCAGAGCCCAAAGTACCCCAGACCGATACTTTTATAGTATTACCTACTACAACCTTGGGACTTGTGGGTGTTTGTAAGCCAGTCATTACCACATCTTTGAACAACGCGACTGCCATCATCAACCTCCTTAAATTTTATTAGCTGAGATCCGTTTGCCTTGAAGTTTCAAGCTTGTTATTCTGCCAATGAAGGAATAGCCATAGGATTGATCCTACAGCGCCTAATCCTAGGAGTGGGGAGAATGCATGTTTTGCAAGAGAATTGACTTGAACATTTGAGATGGCAGATTTAGCTGCCCAAGCAGCTGCAGCTCCAGCCAATCCAATCAGTGTAGAGCCTTTTGCAAAAAGAGGCACTTTTTTATTGAATGATTCGGCAGCACTCTCGTATTCAGTTTCATTAGTTACCCTTACCCATCTGTAAAGAGCATTTACGGCAATAGCTACAAATGTTAAAAAGCTTGTCAGGCTTGCCTTTAAAACAGAAGGAGCAAACGCTTTCCAAGCGCTTTCTTGCGCTAGAAATCTATTAAAAATGAAAGAGGCCAATGCTATAGAGCCAGAGCTAAAGCCACTCCAGATCACGACTCGTCCAATATTTAATGATACATCTATCTGATCTTCGGGTGTTTCTAACCATGAAAATGTCAATTCTCTCAAATGGGTAAGATATTCTGCTGACATGATCTGTCTCCTTTAATTATTTTTTATTTTCTTTTATGTATACTTCTAGTTGTTTACTCTGCGAGTTAAGGAATAGCCAGAAGACTGATGCCGCAGCGCCTATACCTATGCATGGGTAGAAAAACCGTTTTGCAAACGAACCTGCCGGTGTTTCGGATGCAAATGCCACAGCAGCTCCAATCCATCCAGTCATTGCATTGGCTATTGCCAAAATTGACACCCTTTGGTGGAGTGTTTTGTCAAAATCGGAGCCAGCTCTATTTTTCTTTATTACACCTACAGTACAAAAAACTGCAAAAAGTGCAAATGTTATTTGGCTATACCAGCTTACCTCTAAAACATGAGAAGCAAGCGGTTTCCAAGCGCTTTCTTGTGCTAGAAATCTGTTAAAAATAGTAGAGGTTAACATTGCAGCGCTAGAGCCTAAAGTACCCCAGATCGATACCCGTGCAAGGTTTTGTGTGATGATAAGAGGAATTCTGGGTTGTACCAACCCCGAAAATGTTAGATTTGTCAAAGCTTCTATTGCCATAATGAGTCTCCTTAAATTTTACAATTTGTTGATCAGATACATTTTTCTCACAGGCAGTATAACGATTTGCTATTTTAATCACACCAGACTTGCTAAAAAAAATGTGAATCTTCATATCTGGTTTATGAACCTATCCCTTAATGCTAAAAGTTCGCTTTTTGCGCCCTGCTCCTCACAAAAAATGTCCCCCGGACATTTTCTCTGTTTCCGCAGTCCATCATCTTCTAAAGCCGCTTCTTGGCCTACTTTCCCAAGTATGTCCTACGAAGCGGCTTTAAAATCTGCGAAAAAAATCATCAAAAATCAAAAGTTTATCATTAAGGGATAGGTTCATGGCTCGAAAAGATTCATCTGTTACGAATATCCCGCAAATCGATCGTGGAGCTCTTAAACGCGTCCTGGGGGTTTTTGATCTTTTTGCCATCGGCTACGGCGATCTGGGCTCGTCTATTTACTATGCTTTGGGGATCACGGCTTTTTTTGCTTTAGGAGCAACGCCGATTGCGATGGTCCTGGCAGGGATTGTCTTTGTCTGCACGGCTTTATCTTATGCTGAAATGTCTGCGGCTTTTCAGGAATCGGGAGGGTCGGCTAGTTATGCGAGGCATGCGTTTAACGACCTGATCTCTTTTATTGCCGGATGGGGGCTTTTACTCGATTATATTGTGACGATTGCGATCTCGGCATTTACGGTTGGTCCCTATTTGATCCATTTTTTTCCTCAGATCAAAAATGCAGATGTCCAAGTTCTTTTTACAATCGGATTGATTGCGCTTCTTTTAGTCATGAACGTCCTTGGGGTTAAGGAGTCGGCGAGGACGAGTTTCTTGCTGATGTTTTTTACGGTGATCACGCAGATCTTCATTATTTTGGTCGGACTTTTTACAGCGGAAAATTTAACCAAGGTGATCAGCGGCATTACAATTGGGGGAGCGTCTCCGGATTCTCCGTCTTGGAACGAGTTTATTAAAGGAACTGCGATGGCGATGGTTGCCTATACGGGTATCGAATCGATCGCGCAGCTGAGCTCTGAAACAAAAAAACCTGTTCGGACAGTTCCTCGCGCGATTATGATCACGATGGCTGTCGTGCTTTTCATGTATTTGGGACTGACGGTGATTGGCTTTTCTGTTCTAACTCCTCATGAGCTTGGCACGACATATGAAGAGAGGCCGATTGCGGGGATTGTGGCACACTTTCCTTGGGGAGCCCATGTTTTACTTCCCTGGGTGGGGGTCTTAGCGGCTGTCACGCTGTTTGTCTCTGCTAATGCCGGCCTAGTCGGAGCTTCTAGGCTTGCTTTCAACATGGGTGAGTATTATCAGCTTCCTAGGTTCTTTCATAAGATCCATCCAAAGTTCCGGACGCCGTATGTGGCGCTGGCTTTTTTTGCTTTAATTGCTTGTGTAGTTGTTGCGCTAAGCCAGGCAAGGCTTAGTTTTTTAGCCGATCTTTATAATTTCGGAGCTCAGATAGCCTTTTTCTTCACTCAGCTTTCATTGATATTGCTCAGGATCAGAAAACCGGAGATGATCCGTCCGTTCAAGGTCCCGTTCAATATCAAGATCAAGGGTAAATCGATTCCGATTCCGGCAATTGTGGGGGCAATTGCGAGTTTTGCGGTTTGGACGCTGGTTGTGATCACAAAACCAGAAGGGAGATATCTGGGAATTGGATGGATTCTTGTAGGGCTAGTGATGTTCTGGGCATATCGGAGAACGAAGAAGCTCTCCCCAATGTCCCAAGTTGTCATCCAGAAAATCAAAATCCCTTCTTTTGAACCTTTGGAAATTAAGCACATTCTCTTGCCCCTTAAGAGCACAACGCAAACGGAAACGGTTCAAATTGCCTGTGAGATAGCAAAACTGCATAAAGGTAAGATTACAGCCCTCCATATTATCGATGTGCCACCTTCCATGCCTTTAGATTCTGTCATTCCTCATCGGTTGGATTTGTCAAGCCTGGTGCTTAAAACTGCCGAAGCAATTGGACTTGATATGGGGGTTGAAATGGAGCTGGAGATCATCCGAGCCCGATTGATTTCCGATGCGATTGCCGACGTACTCAACCGAGACGGTTTTGATCTTCTTCTTTTAGAATCGCGCAAGGGATCCGAAAAACGGAGCTCTCTTCTGAATGATATCGTTCGAAAGGCTAAATGCAGGACCTGGATCTGCAATTCACATACTGCAGAAAATGCCAAGTCTTTAGAGGCAATTGCAAAACTCGTGTACCCCAGAAAATCGCCCTTTTGACGCTAGGGAGTGTACCTAAAAGCCCCATACCGGTCTACGCCCTATTTCTCGCTGCTCCTCCTCGCCTGCCCATTCGGGCATGGTCTCGTCGGCGCTGCACGGGCCAGCATGCTGGCCCTGAAAACTGGCGTCAAAATCATCGATTTTCTGAGGCACAGTATACACAAACAACTTGAAGAATCGGTTTTTGACTGCGTCTTAGTTTAACTCATAATTTCTGTTCTCACTCGCGCCTTGTCTATCGACAATGGTCGCTTGCTCCGAACAAAAATTCTGAGGACCCTCCCTGTCAAATTTCTGGTCAAATTCCCGATTCTTCAAGTCATTTGTGTATAGTTTTGCAACTGCCTCTCTAGCTGAAATTGCCGGCATTAAAAAATAAAAGATTTGCATTAATTATCGCATTTGCATATTTAAAGATTAAGAACTCAATGGAGCTTTCTTATGAAGAAGTTAATATGTTTGATGACTTTTGCTATTCCTGTTGCGATTTTTGCTATAGAGGTCGATAACAGCCACGTTGCACAAGAGGGCTGTGCTGTCAAGGAAGAACCTAAGCAATGTCCACCTCCGGAGCCAAAATCTCCACCTAAAGAAGAATGTAACAAATGCCAACCTCCAAAACCGAAATGCGAACCTAAGGAAAAATGCGAAAAACGCCCGCCTTCAAAGCCGAAATGTACTCCTCCTAAACCGAAATGCGACAACTAAGATTTTGTAAGGTGTTCGAAATAAGAGCCCGTCATCGATGGGCTCTTTCTGTAACTCACAAGCTGAAATTGCCGGAATTAAAAAATAATTTAATAAAAGATTTGCATTAATCACCGGCTTTCAATATTCAAAATTTAAAACGGAGTTGTGCAATGAAGAATCTTATATTTTTTTCAGTTTTAACTGCTGCGATGGCTCTGTCAGCTGAAGAAGCGCGCTATAGTTTAAATAGTATCGACTTTATTGCTTTTGGAAACGGACGCGCTCCTGAAAGAGGTATTCCTGAGAGATATAGATGCCCACCTAAGAAAAAGCCTAAGTGTGCTTCTCCAAAACCAAAATGTCCTCCAAAGAAAAAACCTGTTTATTGCGAAGACGAGTGCAATCCAACAAAATGGAGTTTTCAAACCCGGGGAGCTGCCTATCTTCCTTTACAATCGCAAATTCGAAAAATCTACGGATCAGCTCTGCCGACAGTTGAATTCGAAACTTCGTATCAACTTCTTCAATGGTCAGACTGCAATCAGTTGTTGCTTTTTTGGAACGTCGGCTGGACATTTAAGACAGGGAAAACGATTGATTTTGGTTATCATACCAGACTTAATATGATCCCTCTGAGCTTAGGTATCGAATATCAAGTCAATATTTGCCGTAATATCGATTTCTACGTCGGGGCAGCTCCTACGTATAGCTTCTTGCTGATTGAGGATAAAAACCGCTTTTCTACCAAGCACATCTACAGCAGTCAATTTGGTGTAACGACAAAAACAGGATTTAGGTTTACCTTCTGCACCAACTTCTTCTTCGATGTCTTCGGAGATTTCTTTTACACGCCTTTTGGAAGAATGCGTGATTCGATCCAAAGTTTTAATGGAAACTTCACCGGCTTCTTTGTCGGCGGTGGTTTCGGTGGTAAGTGGTAAACCAAAAGGACAGGGGAAGCTTCTCGCAAAAAATATCAAATCTTCTGCCAAAATTGTCTGAATAAAGAAGCGGTTTTTTAATTTTTTTTACAAAAAAATTGTGTTAATAAATGGGTTTTGATATCCAGAGATTAAGAACCAAGGAGTTATCTTGTGAAGAACCTTATATATATGTCAGTTTTAACAATTTTTGCTATGCCAATGGCATTTGCAGCAGAAGAAGAAGTCGATTCTAGCTTAACATCAGGCGGTAGTTATATAGCGCAAGAAGAAGCCACTTCTAGCTTAACATCAGACGATAGTTACATAGCGCAAGAAGAAGCAGACATGGTTGCTGCAAGAGATAGATGTGCACCAAAAAAATGTACTCCTCCGAAACCGAAATGTCCGCCTAAAGCAAAACCGAAGTGTCCGCCTAAAGCAAAACCAAAATGTCCTCCAAAGAAAAAACCTGTTTATTGTGAAGACAAATGCAATCCTACGAAATGGAGCTTTCAAGCCCGCGGAGCAGCTTTTCTTCCTTTACAATCGGAAATCCGAAAAATTTATGGATCGGCTCTGCCAACAGTTGAACTCGAAACGTCGTATCCACTCGCTCAATGGTCCGAATGCAATCAATTGTTGCTGTTTTTGAATGCTGGTTGGACATTTCAGACAGGAAAAACGATTGGGTTTGGTTATTATACGAGACTGAACATGGTTCCTCTGAGCTTAGGTATCGAATATCAATGGAACCTCTGCCGTAATCTCGATTTCTATATCGGCGCAGCTCCTACATATAGCTTCTTGTGGATTGAAGATAAAGACGGCTTTTCCAAAAAGCGCATCCACAGCGCTCAATTTGGTGCGACATCAAAAACTGGATTTAGATTTACCTTCAACACCAACTTCTTCTTAGATGTGTTTGGAGATTTCTTTTACACGCCGTTTGGAAGAATGCATGATTCAATCCAAAGTTTTAATGGAAATATCACTGGCTTCTTTGTCGGTGCTGGTTTGGGCGGCAAGTGGTAATAAAAAAAGCCATGGTCCACTGATTGTGGACCATGGCTTTTGAGACGAGATCTAGAGTCCTGGTGATGGTGACACTCCTAAAATCGAGAGTGCTCCCTCAGCAAGCATATAGACGCCAAAGCAGACGCTTCCATTTGGTATTTTAGGGATAGCGCTTGCATCTACGATCATCAGATTTTTAGCTCCATGAACATGGAGATTTCCATCGACAACCGAGTTGGAGGGTGAGGTTCCCATTCTGCAAGTCCCAACGGTGTGAGACAACGCAATAATTTTTTGTTTGGCATCCATCAAAAGGGTAGCTGGGGGATTAGGATTACCAGGTGACACGACGAAATCAGCTGGTGGAGGGTAGATCATAGTCCCACCTGCACCTGTCACCACCGCATTAATCAGTTGATAGGTGGCGACGCTTAAATTTGCATCCGTCCCGTTTGTTGTAACGGGTCCATCGGAGTACATATTTAAATCAAGTAGCGGTTGTATGAGAGGATTTGTGTTGACAATTTTAACAGATCCCCGACTGTTTGGCTGTACAAGAAAAGGAAGTATCTGAACGACATCTGGAGCAATTTGGAAGGCATCGAGTTGTAATCTTCGTGTCGTATCATTGGGGTAGTCAAACGGGCTAGGAAGAGCAGGGGTTGTAGAACCATTTATCAAAGCTTGAAAAAACGGAGTGGCATTTGTGCCTCCTGGAAGAAAGGCAATGGCAGTGCCCCCATATTGGTTTACGAGATTTGCTCCCACATTAGGATTGTTGATACGGACTTTAATTGCTAAGGGTTCAAGTACGGCTGGATCTCCGATACCCGATCTTTGCAAAATTGCAGGGGTGTTAATACTTCCTGCGCATAGGATGATTTTTTTGCCATAGGCTTTCAATGCTTTATTCGGCTGATTGCTATAGAAAAATCTGACTCCAATTGCTTTCTTGCCATCAAAAATAATGTTATTGACATAAGCATTAGATTCGATTCGCAATAATCGACTACCTTTTCCTACGCCGCCCGTCGGGGTAATTTTGGTGACAGAATCAAGAAATTCTCTTGAAGAAAAGCTGCGTACGCCTAGACTGCAAGGAGCTGTAGCTGTTGCAAAAGCCTGAAAGGCAGAAATCCCAATAAGTCCCTGTGTGGGATCATTGATATCATCAACAAAAGGTGTTCCTGTAGTAGTGTTGAGAGCAATTCCAAACGGGTCCATGGTCACAGGAAGAGTTTGTGTGATGCTAATAGGACCGCCCATTCCTTCTTGCGAGGGATTAGATATTGTCAGACAAGGCGTATAGTTTATAAAACTTAGTATCCTTGACAGCGTATTAGCGTAGTTCCAAAGAGGGTTGCCTGAAAGCGTTGCCCATGCGTCATAGATATCAGGAGTTCCCCTGATAACTTGCATGTAATTGTGTAAACTGCTGCCTCCCCAGCCTCGTCCTTCAGAATAAACGATGCCTGTTAGAGGAAAAAAGACCGGGACTCCATAGGTTTCAGCATATTTAGGATTAAAAGTGAGGTCTGTAAAATCATTCAAAAGCACGCCCTGATTTGTATTTAAGACCTCAGGATCGTTATCATGGTTGATACCTGCTTCTAGGACTAATACCGATTTCTTACCGCTGTCTGTCAGTTTTCTAGCGAGAACTGCACCTGCGGTGCCGTTTCCGACGATGATGTAATCGTACGTGACATCTCCCTTGGCGCTTAGGCTGCTAAGCGCAGTGACAAGACCTAAAAAGATACCTGTTAATGCTTTTTTACTCATATCTCCTCCTTTAAGGACCGTTTTTGTAAAAATTCTAAAAGAATCTTAAGTGAATATTTTTATTGATACAAGATTTTTTTTTGATCAGATGAGATGGCAAGAGACGAAATGACCTGGCTCCACTTCTTTGAGCGGAGGAGCGGTATCTTTACATAGGTCTTTTGCATTGGGACATCGGCTGCAGAATCCGCATCCCTTGGGAGGTTGAAGAGGGCTGGGGACTTCTCCTGTGAGAACGATCCGCTTTCGTTTTTTTTCTGCTACAGGATCAGGCAGGGGAATTGCAGATAAGAGGGCTTGGGTATACGGATGGAGAGGATTTTTAAAAAGCATTTCGGTGGGAGCTTTTTCAACGATCTTGCCCAGGTACATCACTGCAACTTCATCGGCAATATACCGGACCATCCGTAAATCATGAGAAATAAAAAGATAGGTCAGGTTCATCTGTTTTTGGAGATCTTTGAGGAGGTTGACGATCTGGGCTTGGACAGAAACATCTAAGGCTGCAATCGGTTCATCGCAGACAAGGAAACGAGGATTTAGAATTAAGGCTCTTGCTATTCCAATTCTTTGCCTTTGCCCTCCGCTAAACTCATGCGGATAGCGGCACCGGTGGTGAGGATTCAAGCTGACCTGCTGAAAGCTTTTTGCAATTGTACCGGGATCAATATCAATTCTATGGATTTTTAACGGTTCAGCGATAATGTCTTCTGCGGTCATGCGAGGATTCAAAGAGGCGTAAGGATCTTGAAAGATCATTTGCGCTTCTTGTCGCCATTTCTTGAGTTCATCTGGAGAAAGAGAAAAGATATCGTTTCCATCAAATTGCACCTGCCCAGCTGTGGGCTCATAGAGACGGAGCAACAATCTTCCTAAGGTCGATTTACCGCAGCCGCTTTCTCCAACGAGTCCTAACGTTTGCCCTTCAGGGATGTCGAACGAGACACCATCGACGGCCCTCAGGAGTCCCTTAGATGTTGAAAAATGTTTTTTTAGGTTTTTAACGGTAATCACTTTTTCCTCCTTGCGTCAAGGAGCCAGCAGCGGGCCTTATGATTATCTGGATGACTGTGATCAAAGAGGGGAGGAGTTTCAGTTCGGCAGATGTTCATCGCTTCCGTACACCGGCTGCAAAAGGCACAGCCCTGTATTGGGGTGGATAAATCGGGGGGAGATCCTGCAATAGGATGGAGCTTGTCTCCTTTTCCATCGATGCGAGGTATCGATTGGAGCAGTCTTTGCGTATAGGGGTGCTGAGGATTTGCAAAGAGCTCAGAAACGGTGGCTTCTTCGACGATCTGCCCCGCATACATCACGATAACGCGGTCGCAAAAAGAGGCGACGATGCTGAGGTCGTGTGTGATGAGCAGTGTACTGCTTTGTTGGAGCTGCTGAAGGAGATCGAGGATTTGAGCTTGAACAGTGACATCCAGCGCTGTTGTCGGCTCATCTGCAATCAATATCGAAGGTTTTGAAGCGAGAGCTAGCGCAATCACAGCGCGTTGCCGGATGCCCCCGCTTAAAAGATGGGGATACTGCTGCATTCGGAGCTTAGGTTCTGAGATCCCGACTTGGCAAAGAAGCTCGAGTGCGCGAGCCTCGGCCTCTTTTTTGGTGATCAGAGGAAAATGTCTTAGCAACCCTTCAGCAATTTGGTAGCCGATCTTGAGAGTCGGATTTAAAGACGTCATCGGATCTTGGAAGATCATCCCGATCTCTTTACCGCGGATCCCTTGGAGCTCTTTTTCGGTGAGCGTCACCAGATTATTTTCTTGGTACCAGATTTCTCCGCTGTCAATGGTTGCAGTGGAAGGAAGCAGCTGTAACAGCGATTTCATTAGAATGGTTTTTCCACAGCCGGATTCACCGACAATTCCTAGTCTTTCTCCTTCATAGAGAGTGAAGCTGACATTGCGGACAGCCTGGATGGTTTGCCCTTGGCTTTGGATTGAAACTTGAAGGTCTTTGACTTCGATGTGTGGTCTCATTGTTTAAGCCTGGGATCAAACGCATCGCGGATGCCATCTCCGACTAAATTGAAACAGAGCATTGTCAAGCTAATGAAGACAGCGGGAAAGAAAAGTCTCCAAGGAAAGTAGCGGAGCGCGGGGAGGCCGTCGTTGGCCATCGCACCCCAGCTGGCAATGGGGGCTTGGACGCCAAGGCCCAAGAAACTTAAAAAAGCTTCGGCAAAAATCGCTGTCGGAATTGTAAAGGTCATTGTGGTGATGATCGGTCCTAGAGCATTCGGCAGGAGATGCCGAAAAAGGATTCTCCAGCGGCTGGCTCCGAGGGCATAGGCGGCATAGGCATAGTCGAGCTCTTTGAGCTGCAAGACTTGCCCGCGGACGATCCGAGCCATCGGGATCCATCCGGTGAGAGTCAGGGCGATAATGATTGTCATCAGCCCAGATCCCATAACAACGGTGAGCAAGATCACAATGAGCAGGTAGGGGATAGAGTAGATGATGTCGGTAAACCGCATCATCATTTCATCTAATTTCCCACCCCAGAGTCCAGCAATCGATCCGTAGATCACTCCTAAAATCAGATCGATGCCCGCCGCTGTGATGCCGACAAAGAGTGAGATCCTGGCGCCCCACCAGATCCGGGTGAAAAGATCGCGGCCGAGCTCATCGGAGCCAAACCAAAATTGCAAACCAGGAGGGGTGTTTTTTAACGGAAGATGCGTCTCATAATAGGTATAATGGCTTAGCAGTGGCCCAACAAGAGCCATGACAACGAGAAAAGCTAACATCCAAAGACCGAACATCACGCGTTTGTTCGATTTGAGCCGCTTCCAAGAATTTTTCCAATAAGAGGTGGCCTCGACTTCTACAGTAGCCGTCTCCTCAAGCTGGGCTAGATACCCAAATTGCCTCAATATTTGGTTTTGGACTTCGCCAGCATTCTTATCTTCGCAGCTGCGTCCATCGGCCATGTTCTTGAACATGGCCTGCTTCCGCACCGGCTGCGCCTGCTGCAAATCTAAGGCGCTGCCTTTGTCCAAAGTCAAATCTTGAGGCAATTTGGGTATTTCAAACTTTTGCAATCTTTATCCTTGGATCTAGCAATGAATATACGATATCAACGAAAAAAACACATACCATCATGAAGGCGCTATAAAAAATCGTCAGCGACATGATCATGGTATAATCTCTGTTAGCGACACTCATCACAAACCACTGTCCAAGACCTGGAATCCCAAAGATTTTCTCCACGACAAAACTCCCTGTCAGCACATTGGCTGTCAGCGGTCCCAAATACGTCACCACAGGAAGCAAGGCATTGCGAAGCGCATGCCGGACAATAATCTGAAATGAATTGAGCCCTTTCGATTTGGCAGTCAAAATATAATCTTGCTGGAGCACTTCGACCATGCTCGACCTTGTTAATCTTGCGATCATCGCAGTCGGCAGAGCCGCCAGCGATAAAGCGGGGAGAACCGACTGGGCAAAGCTGCCCCATCTGGCCACCGGAAACCAGTCAAACTGCATGGCAAAAACGTATTGCAGAATCGAAGCCAAAATAAAGCTGGGCACAGAGATCCAAATGACCGCCAGGAGCATCGCACTTTGATCCTGCCACTTGCCTCTTTTAAAAGCTGCGTAAGACCCAAGAGCGACTCCCATGCCAACCGCAATGAATAGCGCTTCAAGCCCTAACGTGAGAGAAATCGGAAAGCCTTCACTAATTACATTGTTCACCGACCGTCCGTGGTATTTGAATGAAGGGCCGAGATCTCCTTTCAAAAGATTAGTAAAATATTTTCCAAACTGCACATGGAGAGGAAGATCGAGCCCGTAATGATGGTAAAGCGCCTTCATGATCTCTTCAGGAATCGCCTCTTCATCTGTAAACGGATCGCCTGGGATCGAATGTGTCAAAATAAAAGTTAGAGTCACCACGGCAAAGAGTGACGCGGCAAGTATCATTAATTTTTTTAAAAGATGCTTTATCACAAAAAATCCTGTATACTTGCCCAAGATTATCAGAAAAAAGGTTTGGCATGAAGAAATTTAGTGGAAATAAAATTCATTTTACAAGCTTAGGGTGCGCCCGGAATCTCGTCGACAGCGAGGTGATGCTAGGGATCCTTTTAAAAGCTGGCTATGAACCTGCCGAGCATTTAGAAGATGCCGATTTTCTGATTGTCAACACCTGCGGCTTCTTAGCTGAATCCCGCAAAGAGTCGTGCGATACGATCGATCTGCTCCTAAAAGAGAGAAAAAAAGATGCAAAAGTGATCGTCGCTGGTTGCATGGTCCAAAAATACGGTCCTGAGATCCGCAGCCGCTTTCCTTCTGTCCATTATTTCCTGGGTTCTGGTGATATGGAAAAGATTCTCGATGCTGTTCAAACTCCAGAGTCTGGCACAGCAATTACCTCTGCCCGCAGCTATCTTGAATGGGGTGAAGTGCCGCGCCAAATCTCAACTCCAAAAAACTTTGCTTATTTAAAAATTGCGGAAGGCTGCATGAAACGATGCTCTTTTTGCATCATCCCTTCTATCAAAGGACCCTTACGCAGTAAATCGATCGACCAGGTTGTCAAAGAATTCAATGCATTGCTCGCTCAAGGCGTTCATGAAGTCATCTTAATTGCTCAAGACTTAGGAGACTTTGGAAAAGACCGTAAGGAAAAAGACGGCCTTGCTCAGCTCCTGCGTCCCATGCTATCAACGGGGCTTGCAACCGATAAGAAATTCTGGCTCCGTTTCCTCTATCTTTATCCAGATGAAATCACCGAAGAGATCATGCAGATGATGGAGCAAGACACCCGCATTTGCCGCTACTTTGACATGCCCATCCAGCATATCAACGACACGATCTTAAAATCGATGCGCAGAAAAACCTCTAAAAAACACATTGTCGATACGATCACCACGCTCCGTCAACGGTTCCCAGACATCGTCCTCCGCACAAGCCTGATGGTCGGATTCCCTGGAGAGACCGAAGAGCAATTCCAAGAGCTCATCGACTTTGTCAAAGAGTGTCCTCTTGATAACGTCGGCATCTTTAAATACTCTCGTGAAGAAGAATCCCATTCGGCCTCACTTCCTGGCCATCTTCCCGAAGAGATCAAAGAAGATCGCTTTAAAAGGCTCGCCGCTGTCCAGCATGAAGTCCTTCAAGACCGCCAGCGCCGTTTCATCGGCAAAACTTTAGACGTCATGGTCGAAGGATACCATCCAGATTCTCCCTATCTGATGCGTGGAAGATTCTACGGTCAGTGCCCTGAAATCGATGGCCAAGTGATCATCAATGATGGCCGTCTTGTGAAATCGTTTGGTAAGCTCTATCAAGTCGAAATCACCGATATTGCCGGTTACGATCTCATCGGAACAGTCGTTGCTCCTGTTAAACAAAAATCCCGAGGCCTATGTCTCGTGTAACGCTAAAGCCTGGTAAAGAAAAATCTCTAGTCAATCGCCATCCGTGGATTTTTTCAGGAGCAATTGCTTCTCGTCCTGATCATGCGGCTGGAGATATCCTTTCCGTCTACTCCTTTGAGGGAAAGCTCCTAGGCTCTGGCTATTTTCACCCTGAAAATTCGATCGCTGGCCGGATGCTTAGCTTTACTGCGGAAAACCCACTCGACACCGTCCGGAAAAATCTTAAAGCAGCCCTTGATCTACGTAACACCTTTGTTCCTACTGAAGCCCGCCGTTTGGTCAACGCTGAAGGCGATGGCCTCCCAGGCTTGATCATCGACCAATATGGAGACGTGCTTGTTATGCAGATCCATACCGCGGGGATGGAGAAACTCAAATCGTTCCTAGTGGATGAACTCGTCACTCTCTTGCACCCAAAAGCGATCTATCAAAAGTGTACCGCAGCTGCTCGGCGTCAAGAAGGGCTTGAAGATGCCAAAGGCCTACTCTACGGGACAGAGACTCCCGAAGTCACCATCACCGAACATGGAATCTCCTATATCGTCTCTGTTTTAGAAGGGCAGAAGACCGGCTTTTTCCTTGACCAGCGCGAAATGCGCAAAAAAATCCTCGAACTTTCTAAAGATAAAAAAGTTCTCAATTGTTTTGCTTATACCGGTGGATTTTCTCTTGCAGCTTTAAAAGGGGGAGCAAGTGTTGTTCATAGCGTTGAGATTTCTGAAGAAGCCTGTAAACTCGCTCACCGCAATAACTTTGATCCTGCAAAACACACCATTTTCCAAGCCGATGCATTTGATTTTCTCCGGACTAAACCTCTCGATTACGATATCGTGATTCTCGATCCTCCTGCCTTTGCGAAAAAAAGAGCCGATGTCGTCATGGCTTCTAAAGGCTACCGAGAGATCAACCGCGTCGCGATCCAAAAGATGCCCGCCAATTCTCTCTTGCTAACCTGCAGCTGCTCTTCTTATATCGATGCGACCCTCTTTCAACAACTCCTTTTCCAAGCCGCTTCTGATGCCGGACGCACTGTTCAGATCTTGGGAAGACATATCCAAGCTCCCGACCATCCTGTTTCGATCTATCATCCAGAAGGGGTATATCTCAAAAGCCTTTTGCTCTATATTATTTAAGATATGAGCAAACTCAAGTACCTGATCGCAACGCTGGGTGGTTTTCAGTTTGGCTATGCCATTGGAATCATGGCGGGAGCTATTCTCTTTATTGCCACCCAATTTTCACTCACCACAAGTCAAGAAGGCCTTGCTGTCAGCGCCTTTGTGATGGGAGCGTTTTTAGGTTCTGGGATTGCTGGGCCGCTTGCAAATGCCATGGGCAGAAAAAGAGTCCAGCAATGCTTGGCCCTCGTCTTTATCCTCGGGACGATTCTTGTGATCACAGGAGCAGCACTTCCTCAGCTGATAGCAGCAAGGATTTTGCAAGGGATAGCAGCGGGAGGCTTTTTTGTTGTCTGCCCAATGTACCTAGCTGAAGTTGCTCCTGCTGCGCAAAGAGGTTTTTTTGTCGGTTGTTATCAATTGGCTGTGACGTTAGGCATCTTTATCGCGTATGGTGTCAACTGGGCTCTTTCGTTTTCAGGTTCCTGGCAATGGATGTTTGCTTTAGGAGCGATTCCGGCACTTGTCCACTTCATTGGATTCTTTTTTCTTCCAGATAGCCGGCCGGCCGAGCAGCAGAAATCAGATGTGCCTTGGAAAGTCCTTCTGGAACCGGCTGTTCGCAATAATCTAATCGTCGCCATTCTCATCAACGTCTTCCAGCAGGTTACTGGAGTCAATGCCATACTCTATTTTGCACCGTCAATCTTTCAGGCCAGTGGATTTTTATCAGCTTCTGCAGCATTGCTGCCTGCTGTTTTGCTTGGCAGCATTAACTTTGTCATGACAGCGCTCGCCACTTGTCTTCTAGACAAATGGGGACGAAGGCCTTTGCTCATCTTAGGAATCAGCGGGATGACGCTTTCTTTGATGGGGCTTTCACTCGCATTTCTCTCCAGCCCTGAGACCATGAAGTGGCTAGCAACTTCCAGCATCATGATCTTTATCGCTTCGTTTGCTATTAGTCTAGGACCGATGCCTCAGCTCCTAGGAACAGAATTGTTTTCCAGGCGCATCCGTGGCCATGCGATGAGCATTGCAGGCATGTCGAACTGGACCTTCAATTTGATCGTTGTCTACACCTTCCTAGATCTGACAAAACGTCTCTCTCATGCGGGGACATTTGCAATCTACGGCTGCTTTGGGATCTTAGCGCTTTTCTTCATCTTGAAATGCATCCCTGAAACTAAAGGCCGTGCAATCGATTGAGGATTGTCTATTTGATAAGAGTTTTTTCTTGTTTTTTCATTTCTTTTTTTAAATTCGTTGATATTCTTTTTTTCATCTCGAGAAAAGATGACTCTTTTGCGTTTTTTGCTAGTTCTTTTTGCACTGTAAATATGACCAGCTGCGCTATATTTTGCACCTCTACGGGTAGTAGTAGTTCTGAAGTTTCCATTGCTAGTTGTAGAGAGAGCTTTAAGGCTTTCACTAGTGGCTTTTTCATAACCTGATATACGGTCTGACTCGTTAATGCTATGCCTAAGCTAATTGTAGGTGCGGAGTAGCGAATAATATTTAAGCGATTTGTATTGTTGGAATAATAAAATGCTACGGCTGCAACAGAGCCTTCCAAAACGACATTGCGATACCATAGATTACGTGTTGATCTTCTTAAGTTAGCAAGATCGATCAAAGTGATTCCAGCAAAAGCAAGCGTTATACAAGCAGTGGAGTCGCCTCTCTGTACCTGAATGATGGTCATGGCAATATTAGTCATGATCATCAAGTAGGGCGTTGCTTTCCAGACAACAACAAGGACCGTACCCAATATTCCCTCTTTTGCAGGCTGCGTAGGGAGGGAATTGTCCTTTACGGGGACTGACGAATAATCCTTGAAGACTTTTGCCGCATTCAAGGCAATGAATACAAGCGGAACATAATTTCCTCCATAGGACGTTACTCTTTCTGGAGATAAGGTTTGCTTTACATCATTAAACGTTGCAAATAGCCCCTTACCCAGCTGATAAATTGTCCAAGCAGCGTATGGGCTAAAAGATACTCCACATCGATAGATGGGGTGATTATTCCATCCGACCCAACTTGCCCAGTATCTGTTTAAGACCAAACCTTTGTAGGCAGCTAATGCATTTTCTTTGTTGATCCAAGTAGAAACAGCCTGAACACCCATAAAATTAAATCCCACATTTAAAATTGCGATAGAGTTTATAGAAAATTTGATTTTACCGACATTGAAAAAAAGCTCACAGATGGTTAAGCTTCGAATATACCGGGAATTGTCTCAAAATTTGGTTTTGGACACAGCCAGCGCCTCAGATTTGCAGCAGGCATAGCCGTTGCGGAAGCAGGCCATGTTCAAGAACATGGCCGATGGACTTTAGCTGCGAAGATGAAAATGCTGGCGCAGTCCAAAATCAAATTTTGAGACAATTCCCGGTATAAACCAGGACTATTATGTCATATTCGAAAATCCAAAAGTTACTCGGCCGCAAAGCCAAAAGCCTTCTCTCCCATGTTTGTAAAACCATTCCGAAAGATCGGCTTCATCTTCCAGGTCCAGACTGGGTGGATAAAACATTTGCAGATTCAGACCGCAGTATCCGCGTGCTGCGCAGTCTTCAAGCGCTCTATAGCCATGGAAGACTGGCTAACACCGGCTACTTAAGTATTTTGCCTGTAGATCAAGGCATCGAACACAGCGCAGGAGCTTCTTTTGCTCCTAATCCTCACTATTTTGATCCTGAAAACATCCTCAAACTTGCGATTGAAGGCGGAACTAACGGAGTGGCTTCGACTTTAGGAGTTCTCGGGAGCGTTGCTCGGAAATACGCCCACAAGATTCCTTTCATTCTCAAACTCAACCATAACGAACTTCTCACATACCCCAATAAACACGACCAGATCATGTTCGGTTCTGTTAAACAAGCCTGGAACATGGGCTGTGTTGCAGTGGGTGCGACAATCTATTTCGGATCGCCCGAGAGCGACCGTCAAATTATTGAAGTCAGCAAGTGGTTTGAAATGGCTCATGAAATGGGCATGGCAACGATTCTCTGGTGCTACCTTCGCAATCCCGCCTTTAACACCCCTGACACAGATTACCATTTCGCTGCAGACCTGACCGGTCAAGCCAATCACCTCGGCTGTACCATTGCAGCCGACATCGTTAAACAAAAGCTTCCTGTCTGTAATGGGGGATTTAAAGCTCTTAAATTCGGTAAACAAACGCCTGAGATGTACACCAAACTCTGCACCGACCATCCTGTTGATCTTGTCCGGTACCAAGTCGCTAACGACTACATGGGCCGCATCGGTCTTATCAATTCCGGAGGACCCTCCGGGGGCCACGATCTAGCTGAGGCTGTTGAAACAGCCGTCCTCAACAAACGGGGTGGAGGCATGGGCCTGATCACCGGCCGTAAAGCCTTCCAAAAGTCGATGAAAGCAGGCGTAGAGCTCCTGAACGCCGTCCAGGATGTCTATCTGTGCAAAGAAGTTACTGTTGCTTAGAATCTAATGCGGCAGATCTTTTGAAGTTATGAATTACGTAGCTCATAGGGGACCTTTCCATATGCATGATATTCCCCCCAACTGCAGCCGCCCAAATCTCTATCCATGCCTTTATTAAACCACTCGATGTACGTCTCTACGCGTTCTTTCAAATCGAGAGGAATTTCAGCTCCTTTTTTCACCAAAGCATCCACTTGCCACAAATTCCCTTTTTGGACTGCCCAGGATAAAGCTGATTCACCCCAGGAATCCTTTGCCTGAAGATTTAAGTGATCATTTTCTAATAAGATCGCAAACTTTTGTTTAGCTTCTTCTAGTGCTGTATAGTCCATATCGAAACTACAAAAGCTTCTGAGAATCTTCTCATTGCTCATGGTGTTGTGTCGAATTAATGACTTCATTCCTTCTAGAGATGCTGTGGTAAGTGTGGCATCCAAAATATAAGAAGGTAATTTTGTTACAGGAGCCAAAATCTCTGTTAACTCATCATCTCTTTCTTTTAATGCCAACTCTAAAGCTGTAAGTTTTGTACGATCTTTCAGCTGGGCGTTAGCACCTTTTTCCAAAAGGGCTTTAACCAAGTCAGGTCGCTTAGCTTTTACAGCCATATGCAAAGCAGTTCTGCCACTTTCATCCTGGGCATTGACATCAACTCCGGCCTGAAGAAGGTAATCCACTATTTCCATCTGATTGAATAGAATCGCAGCATTCAAAGGAGTCAACTTTCCCTCTTTATAATCGGTGACCCGCTGGGGAAGATTGAGGAGAGAGGGATTTGATAAAATCATTTCCTTTAAGTTTGTCAAAGCTCCATACACCACATATTCTGAGGCAGTCATAGGGTCTTCTTTCTTCAAAAGTAATCCCCGATGATTAACACGCAGGGGATATCCAAAACGGAATAGAAAAACGTTTTCGCAAAGCGTCGCTTCTTCCTCTTCTCCTATAATAGTTTCCTGTTCTTCTAAATTGTCCAATTCGGGATCAATAATGTTTTTGCTATTTGCTTTCTTAGTCC
>Ga0206825_1005_pt1 | contig 69428 bp, 59 predicted proteins | sample Alteio_BWOrgCont_79_FD_152875 | JGI IMG/M metagenome (GOLD analysis project Ga0206825, IMG submission 152875) | Enriched cells from forest soil in Barre Woods Harvard Forest LTER site, Petersham, Massachusetts, United States -... | ecosystem: Environmental > Terrestrial > Soil > Temperate forest >...
CCGCTTTGATTGAGGTGACAGCAGGCTTTCATCCGGAACTAACCGGCCGGGAGAATGTGTATTTAAACGGTACTATCTTAGGGATGAAACGTAAGGAGATCAACCGTAAATTTGACCAGATTGTTGCTTTCTCCGAGGTGGAAGAGTTTATTGATACGCCGGTCAAGCGTTATTCATCAGGAATGTACTCGCGTTTGGGTTTTTCTGTGGCTGTTCATATGGACCCGGAGATTTTCATTGTGGATGAGGTGCTTTCAGTGGGGGACATTGCTTTTCAATCAAAATGTGCCCAGAAAATGAGGGAGCTTTTGAGTTCCGGGGCAACCATTTTGCTAGTATCCCACCAAATTTCCTTGATTCAAAGCCTTTGCAAGAGGGTGCTTTTGCTTAACCACGGGGAATTGATAAAAGATGGGCCCGTGGATGAGGTCATTCCCTATTATCAAAATATAACTTTTAAAAAGAACGAAGAAGACTTTAAGCATAAGGTCAGACAAGAAGCAGGCAAGGTCAAGGTCAAACAGGACTTGCTTATCGAAATTACCAGCATCACTCTCTATGGTAAAGATTTGAAGGCAAAAGAAGAATTCTCCGTTGGGGAAGATTTTGAGATCAAGATTGATTATAAGATCAAGCGGGTCATTAGCGACCCTATTGTCATTATAGAAATCATACGTTCCGATAGTGTTTTATGCTGTTCGCTCAACTCTAAAGAATATGATGTGGCTTTGGGGAAAGTTTCCGATCATGGGGACATCAGGGTCACGTTTAAAGATATGAGCCTCGCTCCCGGCATTTACCAGATCAAGGTTTCTTTCTGGGACAAGGACATGATCCATCCGTACATTGTTCATAGCAATAATGTCATACAAATCATTGCTGGGCTCAAGCACGGCATAACCAATGCGGTATTTTCACCAAAGGTCATATGGCAAATAAAATCCTGATCCATCTCGACGGAGGAATCGGCGACATTATTATGGGGACACCCTGCGTCAATGCGCTGGTCAAGTGCGGGCATGAGGTGGACGTTTATATCCGGGGAGATCGCTATAGGCCCATTGAACTGTTTGACCACTGGACGGGGCCGCGGCATGTTTCATCCATGCGTGAAGATTTTGTAGAAAATACATATGATTTTTACTTAATGGGGTCCTGGGTCAATAATCCATTGGAATTAAAGAAGGTAGAGAAGACCATTATCATGCATGGCCACTATACGCAGGCTTTTGCAAATTTTGGCTCGCAAGCGGATTTAATGCTGCAATATGCGAAAGCGATAGACCCTAACATAGATTTAAATACGGCATCCTATTGCGGGTATTCCGGCAGGGTTTTTCCTGAAATTTCACAAGACACGGTTGTTTTATTCCCAGGCTGTAAAAAAGAGTATCCCATGAAACGGTGGGATAAATTTGATGAATTGGCAGATCAATTCACTGATGTGGCGGTGGTTGGCACCATGGATGATTTGTGGCTGGGAAACAGCGTCTCATTCCCGTATGTGATCAGCCAATTTTTGGAGGAATTCTTAAAATATAACGGGAAGGTGACGAAGTTAGCACGGCTATTCGGTAAAAAATATAATCATGAGCAAAAATTCTCAAAACATGTGAAGAATTATATCGGACAGCTTTCCCTGCCTGATACTGCGGCTTTAATAGCCCAGGCAGGAATGTTTATCGGTAATGATGGAGGGCTTACGTCTATCGCCGGGGCCTTGAGGGTCTCGACCTTCGTTCTTTGCGGTCCGACAGACCCCCGCTTTTGGAACATCAAAGGTTCCCCGGTTAATAATATATCCAAAAAGCTTGATTGCCAGCCTTGTTTTTATTGGGGGGGAAAATATCCGAAGGCCTGGAAATCTCATTATATCGGTTGTCCTATTGGGATGAAATGCATGACGAGTTTAAGTGTCAATGACGTTTTAACCAGCATTAAACAAAAGACGCAGAAGCAGGGCTGCTTGATATGAATATCTGTTATATATGCCGAAACATTTTGCAGGACCGGGGGGGCATTGAGACCTATACGCTTGAATTGGCGCGTGCGTTAGGCGCCCAAGGCCACATGGTCCATATTATTGCCGAGAAAAAGGGCGGCTTGCCGACAGAGTGCAGGGCCAAAGGGATAACCATACATCCTGTTGGTTTTTCTGAGCATCCTTTTAAAGGGTATTGGATGATGGACCGGTTTTTCCCCCTTGAGGATTTGAGATTTTCCGTGGCTGCGGCCAAGAAAATCCGTGATCTTGTCGGTTCTATTAAAATTGACATTGTTGAGGCAACGGATTATTTCCGGGGCGGGTTTTGGTATGCCTTGAGACGGAAAACACCTTTTTTATTACGCCTGCATGGATGGTTTTTTAACAGGCAGGATGGGCGTATAAATCCTTTGGGATCTTTAAGTTTCAAAGAAAGGCTGCTTTTGTTGATGCAGCAGGTCACGATCAACAAGGCAGACGCGATTTCTGTTGTATCTTCTGATTTTGAGGATTTTGCTTCTGAAATTTGGAAAATTAATGAGGAGAAATGCCGGGTCATTTTGAATGCTGTTGATATTGGCAAATTTACCCCTGGTCATAGTTTTTCCAAAGACTTTTCAGTCTTGTATGTCGGAAGATTGATCAAGAATAAAGGGATTTTGACCTTGGCAGATGCGATTCCGGACATTCTTTATCATTGCCCGAAGGCAAAGTTTATTTTTGCCGGTAAAGATATGTTTTTAAAAGAAGTAGGGTGTATGGCCGGAGAGTATATTTCTAAAAAAGCACCGGCGGATTCAATAGTTTTCTTAGGCGAAGTTCCCCCGGAGGATCTGGTGGCTTATTACCGGAAATCGGCTGTCGCCGTCTTTCCTTCTTTTTATGAATCAAGCGGCATCGCCTGTTTAGAAGCCATGGCCTGCGGATGTGCCATTGTGGCCAGTGATGTTGGCGGGATCAAGGACATGATCACTCATCAAGTACATGGATTGTTAGTGCCTCCGTCTAACCCCAAAAAATTAGGGAAAGCTGTTATCCGGTTCCTTCATAATGCCGGCCTGCGGGAATCTTGCGCCCGAAACGCTGTCCAACGGGTCACCCAAGAATTTAATTACGATAAGCTTGTTAAAAATACGTTGGCCGTTTATGAAGAAGCGATAGCCAATTACCAAATTCGTAGGGGCAGATCCCAGCTCCACCCGATAGAACAGGAACAAAATGCCTAAAGTCTCCATTTTAATCCCTTCCTATAATTCCGCCCATTTTTTGCCGATCTCCATTGAGAGTGCCTTATCCGGGACGTATCAAGATTTTGAAATAATAGTCATTGATGATGGTTCTAGTGACAATACCCAAGAAGTCATGCAATCTTTTATCAAAAAGTATCCACATAAAATTCGCTATATATGGCAAGAAAATAAAGGGCTTGCAGTGGCCCGCAATACAGGCATCGCCCAAGCTCAAGGAGAATACCTGGCATTACTGGATGCTGACGATAAATGGCTGCCTTGTCGCCTGCAAGAGGGGGTCAGGATTTTAGATGCAGACAGCTCAATTGGGCTGGTGCATGGGAATATTACGTATATTGATATTAATGATAAAGAAATCAGGACACCCAAACGTCGTGTGCAATTCTTAAATGGTTTTATATTTGAGAATATTTTCCTTAGGAAAGCGGATATTGCGTGCCCAACGGTACTTTTTCGCCGTACTTGCTGCCAAGAGGCAGGTGGTTTTGATGTCAACTTAAGCCGTCTAGGGTGTGAGGACAGGGATTTATGGTTACGTATTGCCCCCCAATGCAAGATTGCTTACATTGATAAAGTTTTATCATTCTATCGCCTCACGCCTCAAAGCATGAGCCAAAATATAGATAAAATGACAAAAGCCAGGCTTTATGTCATCGATAAATATTGTCCCCAAGATGATCAAAGTAAATATAGCTTGCGCAATAGGGCACTTTCCAAAATCTTTAGAGATAGGGGAGATGGATTCCTATTACAGAAAGATTTTATTAGTGCCTGCCAGGATTACCAAAAAGCCATAGGGTATGATCCATTCGCTTTTTGGCCCTGGGTTAACTTTATAAAGTCGTTATTAAGGAGAAATGTATGGTCACGATGAATGCAGTGCCCCAGGAGATCAAAGTTTTGGCCAAGCAGCTTATCGCTCCCAAAGCCTCAAAAGAAATTGCCCAACATTTTAAAACCATTGATCATGCAGGCATTGATGAGATCATTGCGTCGCTTAAACGCCATTACTTTGCAAGATCAATATGGGAAGGGGCCATCACTCCTGAAGCCTATTTGTCTTCTGAGGAGGGCAGGAATGATTTATTGAACCATCTTAACCTAAGATTAAATGATTTTCGGCAAACAATTATTCCCTGGTTAAGTGACGTTAAGCCTCTGCAGGGAACAAGTATCTTAGAAATCGGCTGTGGCACTGGTTCTTCAACAGTGGCCCTGGCGGAACAGGGAGCACGGATTACAGCTGTAGATATAGATGAAGAAAGCTTGGCCGTGGCCCGGGACCGCTGCAGGGTGTATGGATTTAATGTGCATTTTTTACAGGCTAATGCGACTGAAATCTATCAGTTATTAAAAGGGCAACATTTTGATTTTATTATATTCTTTGCGTGTTTAGAGCATATGACCAACGATGAAAGGCTCGTGGCCCTTAAAGATACCTGGGACATGCTTGAGGCAGGTGGTTTGCTCTGTGTCATAGAAACACCCAACCGCTTATGGTATTTTGATGATCATACCAGCTGGTTACCGTTTTATATGTGGCTTCCTGATAAACTTGCTTTTTTGTATTCGAAGTTGAGCCCGCGAAAACCATTTTGCCATTCTTATCATCAATACAGTGACGAGAAGATGTTGAGTTTCTTAAGGCACGGCAGGGGGGTCAGTTTTCATGAATTCGATATTGCTATCAAGAATGTCAAAGAACTCAATATTGTCAGCTGCCTTCAACTTTATCTGCGCGAAAAGAATATCTTAAGAGAATGGTGGTGGAGGACAAAGGATGAGTACGCCTACGAATCGTTTTTGGCAAAGCAGGGCCCGCGCATTCACCGGGCATTTTATCAACCATCGCTTGATTTGATCATCAGGAAAGAAGCCAATTAATGGGTATTAGAGCAATCCTGACAGTTTTTGCACCCTTGGCACTTTATTGTACCGGCCTTGCCACGGCGTTCGTGGCATTAGGAGGGAAGGTCCGCTGGGCCTTGATGCTGGTGGCTTTTTTGCTTCCATTACGTAATCTGATTGAAAAGATCCAGCCTTACCCGCTGGGGAACCAATTCCTTGATATTTTACTGGTGGCAATCATTATTGGAGGAATGGTCAATGCAACACCATCATCTTCAAAAATCTCCCAAAAGACAGGTATAGGTACCATTGCTGCAATAACTGTTGTTTATCTGTTGTTTTCCCTGCTTTGGGGAGGGTTCTATTTGTATGGAGGTCTTCATTTTGATATACGCGACCCCCGGGTACAGGACTGGAAGAATTTCTCATTGATGCCTTTATTGTTCTTTTTAAATTTCAAGAATAATGCAAGCCTAAAAGAAATAGGAGCTATTTTTGTTGTGATGTGCGCTGCCGTGTTGATCTCCGATTACTATACGATCAACCAGATCAGGGAACATCCCTCCTTGATGGGCCGGGAACAAATCAAAGGGACTTTACAATTTTTAGGCCCCAATGAAGTAGCAGCCTTTTTTAATGGTTTTACCGTCATGCTGATAAGTGTGTTTTATGTTACCAAAAAGGGCATCCACCGGTGGCTATTATTTATCTTAATTTGCGCTAACCTATATTGCATCATGTTCTTATATTCCCGGGGAGCTTATGCTGGTTTGATGGCTGGAATGTTCATTTTGTCTGCAGTCAAAGACAAGAAATTGTTGGTCCCTTTGATTTTACTTTTACTTTTTTGGCAAAATATTTTGCCTCAGAATGTGGTTGATCGTATTAAGGAAACGCGGACTGAATACGGACAACTTGATCAATCTTCTCAACGCAGGATTGATATATGGCAGAAATCTTTGGATTATTTTAAATCAAGTCCAGTGATTGGTATTGGTTTTGGGTCATTTCGTCATTTGGGCCTTGATTTAAGGGATACACATAATATTTATGTCAAAATCCTGACCGAACAAGGGGCTATTGGGTTTATTATTTTTTTGACTACGGTATTTTTATTTATAAAAGAAGGTTGGCAGCTTTATCAAGGGGCCCAAGATGATTTCTCAAAGGCATTAGGGCTCGGATTCTTTTGTTACATATTCGTGATGTTGGTCAACAATTTTTTTGGGGACCGATGGTCTTATCTGGAGCCAAATGCTTATCTTTGGATCTGTGCTGGTTTGGTCGCGCGATTAAACGCCATCTCTAAAAACTTTCCTTTAGTAAAACAACCGGTTCCCATAAAAGTTAAATCAATCCATCAATCCAATCCATCAAAAACAAAGAGAAAGACCCGTTATTATGATCCCGTCCAGCATGTTTAAAAAACGTATTGTACTTTTGTGCGATTGCCTGAGCGATCTGGCTGGCGGGGCTGAGAAGCAAATTTATGAGTTGGCCCGGGGCCTGGACAAAAATAAATATGAAGTTCACATTGTAAGCCTTGATTGCGGGGGGCAAGCGCCTCGCGGACTTATTGAATCGACGGGGAGTCGTTTGCATATTTTTCGCGTTGTCCGCATTTATGGGATTTCCGGGCTTATTGAGGGGTTGCGTTTTAAGCGTTTTTTGAGAGACCATCGTATTGATATCCTTATGACCTACCATTTTAGTTCTGATATTTGGGGAACGTTTTGGGGGCACTTTTCTAAGGTAAAGACCATTATTTCTAACCGGCGGGACCTGGGTTTTTGGCGTAATAATCTCCATGTGACCGCTTATAAATTTATCAACCGCTGGGTCGAAAAGATAGTGACAAATTCCCAATCGATCAAAGAAATGGTAGTCGACAAAGAAGGGGTGTGCCCCGCCCGTATTGAGGTCATTTATAATGGCGTTGACTTACCCAAAAAAACCAACGAGGCGACCCAAGAGCTGCGTGCCCAATTAGGCCTTAAAAGCAGTGATACCGTTATCATGCATGTGGCGAATTTAAAACCCGTTAAAGGTCATCAATATTTATTGGAAGCTTTTGCAGGTGTGGCGAAACAATGTCCTGATGTGAAGCTGGTTTTGATCGGCAGGGATGAGTTGGAAGGACACCTGCAAGACATGGCAAAAGGTTTAAACATTTTAGATAAAGTCCTTTTTTTAGGTAAAAGGAATGATGCACAGCGATTATTAAGTTTGGCAGATATCTGTGTTTTGCCTTCTTTAAGCGAAGGGATGTCTAATGCCATTTTGGAATATATGGCAGCCCAAAAGCCTGTCATTGCCACCAAGGTGGGAGGCAACCCTGAAATGATACGGCATGGATCTAACGGTCTTTTGGTTGATCGTCAAAACGACCCACAGCTAAAAGACGCGTTATTAGTCCTTATCAAAGATCGTCAAAAGCGTTTGGACATGGGATGGGTTGGTTATGAAAGGGTCCAAAAAGAATTTTCTATGCCGGCCATGCTTTATGCTTATGAGCGCCTATTCTCCGGGATCAAAGTGTTACATTTGATCAGTTCTGGCGGGCTTTTCGGGGCTGAAAGGGTGGTATTGAATTTAGCTGATAAGAGTGTCGGGATCATTTCTTTTGTAGGTGTCATTAACAATACGCATAATCCCCATTTGGAAATCATTGAAGAAGCAAAACGTTTGGGAATGAATACGGTTGTTTTTAGTTCCAAAGGGAAATTCGACTTAAGGACGATTGGTGCCATCAATAAGTTTATCATTGAACATAAGATTGATATTGTGCATACGCATAATTATAAATCTGATTTTATCGGTGCCCTTGCCGCCCAATTTACCAATGCTAAGTGGATGGCTACCCATCATGGCTGGACAGCAGGTGACAAAAATCTGGAATTTTATGAAAAAATAGATTCGTTTATCCTAAAACTATCTCAAAAAGTCGTGCTTGTCTCTAAAGGAGTAAAACAGAGTTTCTTGCATTTAAAAGAAGAGCGCCTTCAAGTCATTGATAACGGGATCCCTATCGAAAAATTTGACCGTTCCCTGCAGATGGGAAACATCAGGTCTTCGTTAGGGATCAACCACCAAGATTGCGCGATGGTGATTGTTGGGCGTTTATCCCCTGAAAAAGGCCATGAGATTTTTCTTAAAGCTGCTGCTGAGGTGGTCAAGAGGGTTCAAAATGTAAAATTTATTATTATTGGTGACGGGCCTTTGCGGGAAGAATTAAAGCAAAAGGTGCGTGATTTAAAGTTGTCCGAGTATGTTTTATTCACCGGCATCCGTCAAGACATGCCTGCCATTTATGCAGCTTGTGATATCCTGGTCAATTCATCTTATGTTGAAGGCCTGCCAATGACTATTCTAGAGGCCATGGCTTCCCATTTACCAGTCATTGCAACGGATGTGGGTGCTGTGGGGGAAGTGATCAAAACAGAAGAAAATGGGGTTTTCTTTCATCCAGGAGACCATCGTGAGCTTGCTTTAAGGATGATTGAATTAACCTTAGACAAAGAAAAACGCTGGCAATTTTCCCAAAAAGCTTATCAAGACGTTTGCGCGCGCTTTAGCGACACACGAATGGCAGAACGTTATAAAGAAACTTATTATCAAATTGCTTAACAATTTTGTCATTCCCGCGAAAGGTCCTCATGCCGGACATTCGCAGTTGCTCCGGGAATCCAGTTTTAAAATGGATCCCCGATTAAAACATTCGGGGATGACATAGTACTTAGGGAAGTAATTTATGAATATTTTATTCTTGGCCCCTAGATTGCCTTTGCCTACTGATACCGGCGGGAAGATACGCACGTTTAATATCCTCAAACAGCTTGCCTCGACAAACCGCGTTTGTTTATTATGTTTTTCTTTTGAAGAAGCCGACCAGTACCACGCACAGGCATTAAGGGAGCTGGGCGTTGAAGTCCATATGGTCCCCATTGACCGGTTTTCTGTTATTCAAAAAATAGCCGCGGTCATTTTTAATCCCCTGCCTTTTTCCATACTTAAATACCACACATCACGCATGGAGCAGAGCATACAAGAGGTTTTGGCAAAACAAACGTTTAATGCCGTGCATATAGACCATTTGCACATGGCTGTTTATAGCGGTTGTTTTAAGGGTATTCCTTGTTTTTTGGATGAACACAATGTGGAATATAAAATCCTTGAACGTTGTGCTCATGTGGAGAGCTCAGGGATCAAAAAGATGCTTTACCATAACCAGTCCCAAAAAATGAAGGCTTTTGAATCTCAAAAAATCAATGTATTCAATGGTGTTTTTGCGTGTTCTTTAGATGATCAACAGCTTTTAAATAACCTGGCCCAAGGGCAGGTTTCAGTGCATGTGATCCCTAATGGTGTAGACACAGCCTATTTTAATCAGCGACAAATACAGGAAAATGAAGACACAGCTGTGTTTACCGGTTCCATGGACTGGCTTCCTAATGATGATGCCATCACTTATTTTTGTAAAGAGATACTCCCACGGGTTTGGCAGAAGAACAATTCTTTAAAACTATATGTGGTAGGTAAAAACCCATCAAAAGCTGTTAAAGAGCTTGCCAGCCGGGACCGGCGTGTGATCGTTACCGGGCGTGTCGAAGATGTCCGCCCCTTTATTGAAGGGGCCAATATTTTCATTGTGCCTTTACGTATCGGTGGGGGGACAAGGCTAAAGATTTTAGAAGCCATGGCCATGGGCCGTGCCGTCATTTCCACATCTATCGGCGCTGAAGGGATTGAATGCAAAGACGGTGTTAACATTGCCATCGCAGATGATCCTGATGATTTTGCCAGGAAAATCATTGATCTTTGCAAACAACCCCTGTTTGCCTTAAGCCTGGGGCAGGAGGGGCGGAATTTGGTCTGCCAGAAATATGATTGGGCCATCGTCGGTCGTAACCTTAATGCCATTTATCAAGAGCCTTGCTTATGCGTCTGAATAAATTAACAATTTTAACAGTGGGATTTGTCCTAATGGCCACACTTGGTTTTAAAATTGCCAAGAAAATACACCGTTACATAATAAGGCCCAAACTCTTTGATACGCGAAAAATAATTTCAGGGATCCCATCTACTACGGAAGGCCTAAAGGTCTTTGTTGCCTCAAGCCTGGACCGTGTTTTTTTAAATGGCAAGACCCTTTTGAAGCCTTCTTTTTCGCGCAGCGCTTCTATCTCTTCGGCGGGGAATGGATACGAATCTTTTCAAATTGTGGTCGACTCACCTTTTAAAGACCAGCCAGGTGTTTTCTTGCAGACTTCTGATTTTGTAGATTCGAAGAAAACAACAAAGATTTCACGGGATAATTTTACGTGGACCGTGGTCGGCTATGTGCAAACCCTGCCTCCCTATTATCCGGTTAAATTCGTAGGGCTTTGGCCGGACCCGCTCCTTCGGCTTAAATCCTATGATGTGAAAGCCGGGACCACACAACCTTTTTGGCTGACTGTTTATATTCCACAAGATACCCCTGCAGGCGACTACACGGCGACGGTCACTGTTAAAGGCTTAAATTTCCCTGCGCAAACAGTCCCGGTTAAACTCCATGTTTATCCTTTTGCCTTGCCTCAGGAAAGCCATTTAAAAACAGCTTTTGATTTTTATGGCCACCTCACCAAGCTGCACTACCCTCAAGGCCAAGAGGAATCTACGGCAAGCTGGTACGCACGCCTGGATGATATCAATGATAAATTTATCATTGATATGCTTAAACACCGTATGAACCCTATTTTGAATCTTGATCCAAGTTCGCAAGTTGAATTATCCAAAATTGACCGTTATAGGACATTCGGTTTGAATAATTTTGCCATCGGTAAACATGGGGGAACTTTTGACAATAATTGGCCTAAAGATGACCCTTCCATTGAAGGTCTCCGTGTGACTTATCAAACTTACGGGGAAGATCTAAAACTTAATCAATTATTGGATTTTACCTATGTGTACACCTGGGATGAGGGCCAGATAGGTAACCCCTTAGTGCCTAAAATTGCTTCCATGATCCACCGCGCCTACCCGGGGCTTAAAAATATGGTTTGTTATCATGGTTTTTGGGATCCTGCTCAAAATCCTGGTTGGGGTCGTGATCTTGATATCTGGGCATTTCAAATGGATGATTTCAACGAAGAAAAAATGCATCAATTGCAAAAAATGGGCATGGAAATATGGATGTATGCCTCAGGCCCATCAGGGACCAATAGCCCCAATCTAGCTTTGGATTTTGATTCCATCGATTACCGTATCATCCCATGGATATGCTGGAAATATGATATACGAGGATTTTTGTATTGGTGTGTGAATTGGTGGCCCAATGCCGATCCATTTAAGAATGCCCGTAATACCCAATGGGAACAAAACGGCAATGGGCTTTTGTTTTATCCCGGAGACGATGGCCCATGGGATTCTTTACGGGTAGAAAATTTCAGGGATGGCATGCAAGACTATGAATATATCCAAATTCTATTAAATAAATTAAGGGTCTTTCATGCCAAGGGCTTAGAGCAGGAATATAAGAAATATTTTGACCAAAGCGTCAAATTATTGACCATGGATGATTCCCTTGTCAAATCCATGTGGCATTTTACGAAAGAGGGGGACTATTTAAAGTCCCGTCGGGATGCGATAGCTCTTGAAATCGAAGAAATAAATTCTTTACCGGGGGTCCGATGATTACCTTAATGTACCATGGGATCACTTCCAAAGATTTAAAAAGTCCGCCTGATCGCGAAGCGGGGGCAGAGCTTTATGATGTCTCCGTAGAGAATTTTTTGGTACAGATGCGCTGGCTTAAATCTTCCCATCAAAAAGTCATCCTGACTTTTGATGATGGTGAGATGAATAATTATAAGCTCGTCTTCCCCATTATTAAAGAATTGGGTTTTAATGCCTATTTCTTTATCATTGTCAAAAGGATCGGTCAAGAGGGTTATATGGGTTGGGAAGAGCTTAAAAGCTTAGCCCAAGCAGGGATGACGATAGGTTCACATGGTTTGTCACACGAAATTTTGACTAATTTAAAGGATAGTCAGATCATGGAGGAATTAAGGGCGTCTAAAAATTGCCTGGAGATTAATTTGGGAATTCCTATTACGACTTTTTCTGTTCCTCGCGGGTTTTGTAACGACAAAATCATTCAAATGGCCCGTACGCTCGGGTATACGCATATTTTTATTTCTGAAAAACCCGAAGGTCTGCAATCGGCCTGCCTGCCCCGCGTCGCGGTCAAAGCAAATTGGTCTTTAAAACGTTTCCAACAGGCTTTAAAAAATGATGTCCCAATGGGCGAAGTAATTAGTGATGCTTTTAAAAACACAGCCAAAATTATATTAAGAGAACCAGGGTATAATTTCCTGAGGAGAACCCTTATTTATATGATCAAATGAGTTTCTGTTGTTTGTCATCCTGAGTGAATGTCCGGTATGAGGGCCTAGCTTAGAATGGCAGTAGGAGATCAGAATGAAAATACTATTTTGGACATTATTGGGTTTGGTTTTTTATTGTTATTTAGGCTATCCTTTGTTGATTTGCCTTTTGTCCAGGTTTTTTTCGAAACCAGTGCATAGATCCGCTATTTTTCCATCGGTTTCCATCGTTATTGCCGTCCACAACGAAGAAGATGTCATCAAGGTTAAGCTGGATAATTTATTGGCCTTGGATTACCCTAAGGATAAGATCGAAATTCTGATTGGTTCTGATGCCTCAACGGACGCGACCAACCACATCATTCAAGACTATTTTAATGAGCGCTTGCGTGTATTTATCCATCCCCAAAGGCGCGGTAAAATGATGACGGTCAATGAATTAGTGGCCCAAGCCCGTCATGAGATCATTTTCTTTAATGATGCCAGGCAGAGCCTTCAAGAAGACGCGCTTAAAAATCTTGTGCAGAATTTTGCTGATCCTTCTGTGGGATGTGTTAGCGGAGAGCTTCTGTTTACCAAAACGGAAAGCGGGGTTGCGCAAGGTGTTAATTTTTACTGGGAGTATGAAAAGTTTATCCGCTATCATGAGGCCCGGCTGCATTCGATGCTGGGCGCAACAGGGGCCATTTACGCCATCCGTAAATCACTTTATGTGGCGGCACCCCAAGAGGTGGTCTTGGATGACATGTACACCCCTTTTAAGATCATTGCCCAAGGCTACCGGGCCATTTTTGATGAAACCGCACATGCCTTTGATAAGGCAGCGCATAGCGCCACCGAGGAATACAGGCGCAAAGCCCGGACATTGTATGGCAACTACCAGATATTCTCACTTTTACCTGGGCTTTTTAACCCCTTGAAAAGTCCCATCGCCATCCAGTTATTTTCCCATAAATTCCTGCGGGTCATGGTCCCGTTTTTGATGATGTTGCTTCTCCCATTAAATTTCCTGATGGCGGACAAAGGTATTTACAAATGGATCTTTGATCTTCAGATAATCTTTTATGCCGCTGCTTTCATGGGAGTCTTGACCAGAAGGCAAAAGGAAGGCATTTTAAAGCTCATTTCGAAGTTATCTTATGTGCCTTATGTCTTTTGTCTTTTGAATTTTGCGGCATTAGCAGGTTTTTACCGTTTTATAGGGGCAAAACAGGAGATCGCATGGAAAAAAGCCAGGCAGCAGTAAACAGCAACGCTTTTCGACTATGGACCGTCGGAATCCTTATGGTGTTGATTTATGTCCCATCGTTTGTGTGGATGTGGAACCGTTGGTTCGCCCGTGATTCTTATTATAGCCATGGTGTCCTTGTTCCCTTGGTGACAGTTTTTTTGATTTGGCAAAAGAAGGACATTCTCAAAAAGATCAAGCCTGAAACATCGGCGTGGGGATTAAGGCTTTTTTTTATAGGCATTGCCATCCATTTGTTCAGCGCTTTTTTCCGTGTTTATTTTAGTTCCGGCTTTTCCATGATCATTGTCCTATTGGGCTTGGTCTTGCATTTTTATGGCCCTAAAATGCTTAGGGAACTCCTATTTCCAATCTCATTTTTGGCTTTCATGGTCCCTTTGCCCATGGTGGTGATCACCAATCTTAGCTTTAGGTTGAAGATCTTTGCCACCCAAATTGCGGTCAAGGTACTTAACGATATGGGACTATTTTGTGTCCAGCACGGCAGTACCATTGTTTTACGCCACGCCTATGTCATCGTTGAAGATGCTTGCAGTGGATTGCGGTCATTGATCACTTTGATGGCCTTAGGGAGCATTTTTGCCTATGGGATGCAATCGTCTTTTTTAAAAAAAATATTCCTTTTTGTATCAACCATACCCATTGCCGTTATCAGCAATGTGGGGCGCATCATCTTTTTGGCCTTGGTCAGTGAAATTTGGGGAACATCCTATGCGACGGGGCCCCTTCATGAAGCCTCTGGGATCATCGTATTCTTCGGTGCCTTTTGCCTGCTTTATGTGGTGCAGAAAATGATGGAATAATCTTAAAGATGAAAAATAAATCGACATCAGTTGTGTTCATTTTTTTGACGCTTGTTGCAACGGCGGTTATTTCATGGGGTCTTTTTTTTCAACAGGCCGTAGAGAAAGATACCGTTGACATTAATCACTTCCCCAAGAAAATCGGCACGTGGGACTCGGTTGAGCTGCCCATCACCAAGGATGAATACGCGATTTTAGAGACCAAAAATGCTTTTGTGCGTTTGTATACGAATTCCGTTGATAAAAGAAAAGTATATTTATATTTGGTCTATTCACAGACCAATCGAAAGGTGGCGCATCCGCCGGAAATTTGTTATACGGGCAGCGGGCTGACTATTACAGAGGATGTGCACGATGACATACCAGTCCAATATAATCATTTGATCATTCCCGCCAATCGCCTGCGTTTGGCCAAGGGGCATTTTTCCCAAATTGCTTTTTATTGGTTTAAAGTGGGGGGGCATTTTACGTCCAATTATTGGCAACAGCAAATGCTGATTGCCTTTTATACCTTGTTAGGCAAGCATCCCAGCAGTGCCTTGGTGCGTGTGTCAGCTGACGTTGTTGACGACGATATCAATAAAACCATCGCCAATATAAAGGCCTTCACTAATTTAATCGCCCCCCAATTATTCACCTGCCTTCCTTGAAATAACAATCAATCCGATTAACCCATTGCTGCCTAGTTTGAGCGTAGGGGCTTAAGCTGTCTTAAGCCTATTTTATCGTGCGGACATAACCTCCGCCCCTACGGGAAATCCATGCTGCAAATACAAAATCCCGTTAGATAGAAAAAAGTCTGAAAACAGCGGAATGAGGCCATTAACAATTTATGTTCTGGTTGTATCATTAAAACATCGTCGATGTATGACATTGATTGGGTCAGATTTGTCAGGAATGAGAAAAGAAGGATAAAGTCAGAAAGAGGTGGCAAGGTCACATTATCAATTCCTGGATTGTTGGTAAACTAAAAACCATGGGGTGAAAAATATAAAATCAGCAGTTGAAGTTGAAGGAGAAACAATATGATGACAGAAATGCTCGAGATGAAAGTAGAGGTAAGAAGAAGCGAAGCAGAAGTATTAGGAAGGAGGGCAGAAGCAGTAAAAGAAGTCATAGCACCAAGCGCAGGAACAGCCAGCAATGCAAAGTTATACAGTGTTGTCAAGACGATGATAGATGTGGTTGGTTCAATTATCGCTCTTATAGTTTTAAGTCCGCTGCTTTTTTTAGTCGCACTATTCATCAAGATTTCTTCGCAGGGTCCTGTTTTCTTCAGGCAAACACGGGTAGGCCAATATGGAAGGCTTTTTGAAATATATAAATTCAGGACCATGAAGATGGATGCTGAAAAATACTCCGGACCAGTATGGGCCTCCAAAAATGACAATCGTTTAATTCCAGGGGGTAATTTTCTGCGAAAATCAAAGATTGATGAAATTCCGCAATTCATTAATGTGCTTAAAGGAGAGATGAGTATTATTGGCCCTCGCCCGGAACGCCCGTTTTTCGTTGAACGTTTAAAGGAGCAAATCCCCGATTATGAAAAACGTCTGAAAATTAAACCTGGAATAACAGGTTTGGCCCAGGTATTGCATCGGGCTGATGAAACCATCAAAGATGTAAGAAAGAAGATCAAATATGATCTGCTTTACATTAAAAAGATGTGTTTGTTTACTGATGTAAGGATTTTAGCAAAAACAGTGCGTTTTGTTTTAACAGGCGTAGTGGCAAGATAATTTAATGAGTTGCATCAAAAGCAAAGGGGGGGGGCAATGAAAAAAACAGTATTTTTAACGATCTTAGCTGTAACGTTGGCTTTTGGGGCCAAGGGAGCTTGGGCCGCGGGACCATATCCAATTCAAATGACAGATGGTTATTTTGGTCCAGCTGGTAGCGTCACGCCAAATACGGGCACTAGTGAGTTTGAGATTAAAGACGCCGTCAATACATTATTAGGCACAAGCTACACTAATAATGCGCAGTTTGACAACCTTGAAGTTACAGGTGATACCAGTACATGGCAGCAACAAAGTGGTGGTGGATATAATGTTATTAGTGTGGGAGCCGCTGCTACCGATACTCTAGAAGTATATAATGCGAGCACACCAGGGACCTTGATTGATCCTTTAGGTACTGGTTTTACCGGAGTTCCTGGCGGCTCTACAGGCAATGGTACAGCCAGCAGTCCTTATATAGGTACTTCAGCGGTGTTTCCTGTAGGTACTCAATTCGGTGTGGCTATAAAAAGTGCATATAATTCTTCCTACAATGCGGGTGTAAACGGCACGGCCAGTTCCGTTGATACATGGTATTCCAATCCTGCTTTTAATACCACTTCAAACCCATCGGTGGATGATCAATATGATCACATGCTGACATATAATATGTCTGCCTTGAATGGCAAGGTGATATATGTTTTTGATCCTAACACCGGCCTTACTACACCGGTTACGCTTGAAAATGCTTATTTATTGGCATGGGAAGATGAGCCAATAAACTTTGCCAACGGTAGTCAAAGTGATATGGATTATAACGATTTGACGGTTTTAATCAATGGTGCGGCACCTGTGCCGGAACCAGTAACAGTGGCTTTATTCAGTATCGGTTTGCTGGCCATGGCTGGATTTGCCCTTCGCCGCAAATTATCGTTCTTAAGCAATTTGGGATTTGCAGGATAATATTTTGCCTCTCCCTTGGTAAATTCCTCTCCCTCATCTGACGATCTATAGAGTCTTCAGCATGAGAGGGGAGGGTCAAGGAGAGGATCATTTGAAGGAGGAGTAATGAAAAAGAAAGTATTCTTAACGATCCTAACTGTAATGGTTGCTTTCACCGCCCGAGGTGCTTGGGCAGAAGGGCCATATCCTGCAGACATGACAAATGGTCATTTTGGTCCGGTAGGTATCGCTACTCCTAATAGCAATACCAAGGGAGAAGGGAAGGAGCTTGATATCTTTCAATCTGTCAATGCGCTACTAGGCACAAACTACACTAATAATGCCGAGCTCGATCCCTTTGAATTCACAGGTAATGCCAGTACATGGCAGCAAAATGGCATGGGCCAGTTTGCGCTCGTTGGTGTGGAAGCGACCAACTCAACTACCCTGGAAGAATATTTAGCAGGTTCACCCAACAACAGGGTCAGTCCTCTTGGTAATCACATGTTCGGCAATCCTGGCAGCACTACGGGAAAGGGAACGGCCAGCAGTCCTTATGATGGTACGACGGTATCCATGTTTCCTTCGAACGCGCAATTTGGTTTGGCTATCCATAGTGATAATAATTACCCCTACACTCTAAATGGAACGAACCATGCCGTTAACACTTTTTTTTCAGACCCAAATAATAATGTCGACGGCATGGACCACATCATGGTCTATCAACTGTCTGCTTTGACAGGTAAGCAGGTGTATCTTTATGACCCTAGAATGCAAGATTATTCAACGGTAGTGCTTAATTGTCCTTATTTGGTATCGTTTGAGGTTGTGCCGGAAATAAACTCTATAACCGGTTCACCCTCTGATCTAGATTACAATGATTTGACGTTTTTAATCAATGGTGCTTCCCCTTATGGTTATGGCAGTGCGTGTGTACCAGAACCGATAACATTGGCTTTATTCAGTATTGGTTTGTTGGCCATGGCTGGATTTGCTTTGCGCCGCCAATTGTCGCCATTAACGATGTTTCAGATGCATACCCTGTGATTAAGAAAGGTGGATAGACGCTATGACTCCACATTTGAGTATTCCGGGTCGAGTGGATGTTGATAAAGTAGAAACACTCATATGCCTAGAGTCATTGGTAGCTGCCTGTTATCAGTCCCTGGCATGGTTAATCCATAATCAGACTATTCGTCGTGAATGCCAGCAATTTGAGCAACATGCGCGCTACCATCAAGAGGAGTTAAGAAAGATGTTTCCACTTTCTCCCAAGAGTGAAGTCGCCATAGAAGATAAGGTGAATAATCATTTGTTGCACTTGAAGCCTTCCCACTTGACCCTGAGAGAACTTATCAATCTTTCCATCAACCTTACGGTGCTTAAAATGGACATTTATAAATATTTTTTTCACACGGTCCAGGAGCATCATGAACTTTTAAATAGTTTACTTGAAGACAATGTTGAAGAGATGTACTTTTTACGGCATGAAAGAAACTTCCACCAAAATAGGGTAGATCAATTCTTAAATAACTAACTTAAATCTCAATAGCTCCAGGAGGGTCCCATCCCTATGAATACTAAAAAATTGATGCTGAGCCTTGTAGCAATGTTAGGGATAGGCTTTTTGGGGGGTATTAGTGCTAATGCAAGCACCTGGTATGTCCGGGACGGTGGTGGTACTCCCAGCCAATGCACAGGAACGACCAATGCCGTTTACCCTGGCTCTGGCGCAAATTTACCTTGTGCTATCAATCATCCTGCGTGGGTGATCGGAACTCCCGGGGCAAACGGGTTAATGGCAGGTGGAGACACCTTATATATTGTTGGTGATAGTGATATTAATCCTGGGCAGCAGGCACAGTATATGATTGGTTATGGGATGCCTAATACAGTGCCTTCCCAGTGTTCTACTTCATATGCGTATAGTTGTATCTTGTCTCCTGTCCCTGCAGGCATCAGTTCATCTGAAATGACTGCAATCATAGGAATAGGAACGCACCAACCTCAATTATGGGGTACACAAGGTCTATGGAATATTCTTTATTTAACCTTGGGGAATTACGATGTCGAGAATTTAGAAATTACAGATCATGATTCTTGCACTAATCAAAGCATGGACCCCAAAGGAACGGTCGATGGTTTTCCTGCCTATTGTGGGGGTACAGATGGGGGGTATCCTTATGGACCTTGGGCAGCAAGTGGCCTGCAGTTACAAGGTACTAATATCATCACTAAAAATCTTCATGTGCATAGGTTGGCAAACGAAGACATAACCTTTCCAGGGAATGTTTCTAATTGGAACAGTACCAATGATGTTTTTACGTCTTCAGGAGGTGGCGGAGCGCTTACCAATGGTGGGACAATGACTTTTGGTGGTAATAATACCATGAATAATGACACTTGGGCATTCGGGGGTTGTTCTGAGCACTATCCTACACCAGATCCAGCTAATGTCCTTGATCCTGCTAATTATCATCATTGCTGTGACCAAAGCTGCGGGGGGTATTCTTTGGGCGGTGGGTTTATGATGCAGAATGATGGGGCAGGGGCATGCGGTAACTGGACAATCAGCAACTCGAAATTTTTATTTAACATAAAAACCAATATTGATTTTTTGCATTGCGATGGGACTGGGACTTTTAATTTGTATAGATCACGTTCTGAAGGGTCTTCCGGTGAAGCCTTTAAAGCTGCCGTAAATAATGTAAATCTGGAGGAAGATCAGTTAATAGGCAATGCCCCTGTTTGGGACACGCCTGCATTTAAGGCAATAACATCTCCTTATGACATGAATGGCAATCCCGTCAACAGCCTTATGGTGTGCAGAGGTAACGCAGTCACTATTTTTAATCTGCAATCCGGCTCACAAATTAATTATATTAACGATGATGTGGCCGGTAATTGCACTTCTTTAGTTGAAACTAATGAATACGGATCTTGTGCCGGTGCTGCTATTAATGCTTACAATACAAAATTCATAGGTGGCTATGCGTATGATGTTACCCAGCAGCAAGTTGACCTTTATTATAATGGCGGAAACGATGGGAACAGTGATGGCCCTTGCGGCAGTACAGTTCCGTTTAAAAGTTTCAATAACAGCATTTATGGCGTTAATTCGTATGCGGGAGTAGGGTGTAACGGCACCAATAGTGTGTGCTCGGATCCTCTTATATTCGGTGAGCAAACTACCCCCCTTGCTAATCTTTTTGGCCCCACTGCCTATTATAGTGGTACTCATTTAGGGGATCTATTGTACCTACAGTCATCATCTCCATTAAAAGGAGCGGCAGCGTCTGGCATAGCTTATACAAATGGCTCATCGAAAGATTATAACGGTTATCCAGCTAATTCTTCCCCTGATATAGGTGCTGTGCAGTATGGGTCTTGCGTGTCAACGGGTGGTTTTTGTAGCGTGGACGGCCAATGTTGTGATGGCGGCGCATGTTCTTCCGCGGAGCAATGCGGGGCGCCACAACCGGTAGTCTCTATCACAAATCCAACCAGTGGAAACACTTTTTCATCTGGCTCCAATGTAACTGTCACTGCCACGGCGGTAGAGAAAAACGGGACTATTTCCAATGTGTCCCTTTACAATGGGGTGGGTGCGTTATTAGGGTCAAGCGGTGCATCACCTTATAACTACACTGATACCAATGTCACGACCGGTTCCCATACATATGTTGCCATGGGCAAGGATGCTTATGGTGTCGCGGTGGCTTCAAAACCTGTTACAGTAACAGTGACAAATACCCCTCCACCCCCTTCGCCACCGGTAGTTGCTATAACAAGCCCAGCTAATGGAAGCAGTTTTGCAGCAGGATCCAATGTTACTATCACGGCCACGGCCTCCGAAACCAATGGGACTATTTCTAATATATCCCTTTATAATGGAGCAGGGGTACTTTTAGGATCAAGCAGTACTTCTCCTTACAGTTATGTTGCCTCCGGTCTTCCTGCGGGTACCTACTCGTACACGGCCCAGGCTACAGATGCCAATGGCGTTTCAGTGACTTCAAGCCGGGTAACTATAACAATCACAGCGCCATCATTACCGGTGGTTGCCATAACAAGTCCAGCCAATGGAAGCAGTGTTACGACAGGTTCTTATATTACTATTACAGCCACGGCCACAGAAGCCAATGGGACAATCAGTAAGGTGGCATTCTATAACGGGTCAAGCTTGTTGGGAACATCTACGAGCCCCGCCGGTGGGACAGGCAGCCTGTATAAGCTTACATGGATCAATGTTCCATCGGGAAACTATAGTTTAACTGCTATAGCTTACGACAATAATAACAATCAAACAACCTCAGCACCAGTTGCTGTTAACGTTGGGAGCCTGCCGGTTATAAGTTTAGCAACTAATAATGTTTCATTCACAGTTCCCGCGAGCATCATTCTCACAGCCACCGCATCAGAGACCAATGGGACAATCAGTAAGGTAGCGTTCTATAACGGGTCAAGCCTGTTGGGAACATCCACGAGCCCCGCTGGTGGGACAGGCAATTCATACAGGCTTATGTGGGTCAGTGTCCCACCAGGAAGCTATAATTTAACGGCTATAGCGTATGATAATAATAACAATCAAGCAACATCAGCAGCCATTGCTGTCACGGTCTATAGCCTGCCGGTTGTAAGCTTGGCCAGTAATGGCACTTCATTCACAACCCCCGCGAGCATCATTCTCACAGCCACCGCATCAGAGACCAATGGGACAATCAGCAAGGTGGCATTCTATAATGGGTCAAGCCTTTTGGGAACATCCACCAGTAGCCCCTATAGGCTTATGTGGGTCAGTGTTCCAGCAGGAAATTATAGCTTGACCGCCATAGCGTATGATAATAATAACAATCAAACAACCTCAGGAGCCATAGCTGTCACGGTCCACGGTCCTCCAGTTGTAAGTTTAACAAGTAATAATACTTCATTCACAGCTCCCGCGAGCATTACTCTCACAGCCACCGCTTCAGAGGCCAATGGGACAATCAATAAGGTGGTGTTCTATAACGGGTCAACCTTGATTGGAACGGCCACAAGCCCCACCGATAGCGGGACAGCAGGCAGCTTTTACAATTTTACGTGGAACAATGTGGCAGCAGGCACTTATAGTTTAACGTCTGTCGCAATTGATAGTACTGGAGCTACAGCGACTTCTTCAAAAGTAGTAGTTACTGTTGTTCCTCCAGTAGTTGGGCCGACAGTCAGCATAATGACGCCTGTCAATAATGCCTCATACACTATACCGGCGTATATTTTATTGACAGCGAATGCGTCTGAGACAGGCGGAACAATCGCGAAAGTTGATTATTATAATGGATCTTCATATTTGGGGACGTCAACGAGCAGTCCCTCCTATAGGGTCATTTGGATTAATGTCCCGGCAGGAACATATAGTTTGACAGCAAAAGCGACAGACAGTAACGGGGTATCAGCAACATCCTCGCCGGTTAGTGTTTCGGTTAAATTTTGAGTAAAGGGCCCATTAATTACATATGACTAAATTGAAATCACCTTTTACAGTTTTACGCTTAGGTGTAAGCCTCTTTAAGCTTGAACATCAGCAAATTTTTTATCCGTTTATCACCATTGTTTTTATCAATTTTTTGGTACTCGAAATTTTGTATTTTTCACCCCGCTATCCGTTATCGGTCTTTTTTGCACCTATCATCAGTCATATTTGGGGAGAAGGTTACCTGCGTTACCCAATGGACCTGGTGCTGTTACCAAAGCTGTTTTATTATGTCCAAGTGCTCATTCTTTTGTTTTTGAGCAGTTTTTTAATTGCCCTGATAGTTGATATGGTCAATGCCATTAACAATGAAGAACAGGTCAATTTTAAAGTTTCATTTAAAAGATCCTTATCGGGGTATGTTTACATTGCCGCATATTCATTCTTATCTTTGCTGTTATTCAAGCTTTTTGATAAGGGCTATGGTCTTTTATTAAATCGTGCTTTTAAAATTCACTCGACGGCTGGTATCTATTTTTGGATCAAAAAATTCGTCTTTTATTTCACGCCGTATGCGCAGTTTATATACGGCATTTTTGTGACAGCATTCTTAATTTATATTCCTATATTGATTATATTGGAGAAAAAGAAGTTTTTAGGAGCCCTCATAGGCAATTTTAAAGTATTATTTGGTTCTTTTTGGTTAACCTTTGCCCTTGTACTGGTCCCAACGCTGTTTTATCTTCCAATTTTATTGATGCACAGCAATATTACTTCCCTGGCTGAGATGACATCTCCTGAAATTCAGGTGGTAGTCCTTGCTTTAAATGTTTTTGTGACAACCGGCATCAGTATTTTTGTTATCGCCGCAGCAACAACGTATTATCTTTATAAAAAAGAAAACCCATGAATGTCTAATTTTTGATATGAAGAAATTGACCCTGGTCCTGGTAAGCATCTTATTATTTATTTATGCGCTCCTTACTTTTTTAAGTTTTCGAGGGGATTATTGTGCCCAGCAAGAACTTTGGGGGATCAACCGTAAGTTTGTTTTTATTTCCTCTCATCAAGAATCGACCCCGGACTATGTCATTGACCAGCAGGCCAACAGATACCGGGTTTTTGCCAAAAAATACAGCGGATCCATATACGGCAAGGCTGCACAGTTGATGATAGGAAACCTTTATGCGTTAAGAAAAAATTATACCAAAGCCCGTTTGGAGTATCAAAAAGCTGTCGGCCCGGACAAGGAATTGTCAGCACAGGCCCAGCTGGCCATTGCCAGGACGTATGAATTAGAAGCACATTGGGACAAGGCATTGGCTGCATACAAGAGTATTATTCAGAATTATCCAACCACCAGTTCAGGTTTTTCGCTCCCCCTTTATTTAAGCAGTCATCTGGTCGCGTCAGGGGACCAAAAAGCTTATACGGATGATGATGCCGTGTCTTTTTACCAAAAGATCGCGGCTAAAAATCCAAAATCAAAACTTGAATATAATGCCTTGAAGATGATTGCCATATGCCAGCTTGATCAACAAAATTGGTCTGGTACTGTCAAAACAATGCAGGAGATGATGCTCAAATATCCCATCGGAAAGGTCATACAGGAGGCGGTTGATGGGATCAATGTCTTATGTGTTACCAAGCTGCATGATTACGATATGGGAATAAACATTTACAGCCAATTTATTAAAAAATACCCAGGCCATTCAGCTGATCCATTCTTAAGCAAGATGATTAAAGATCTACAGTTATTGAAAAGTAAGAATTTGATCATTCAAACATCCCCTGTACCTGTCATCAAGTAAAAAAACACCAAAGAAAGGTCCCCAGATCCATGCCTGCATCTCTCAAAGTCAAGATTTCAAAAAGATCTGCAAGAATTGCACTCATTGGTTTAGGTTATGTGGGGCTGCCTTTGGCAGTCAGTTTCGCGCAAAAAGGTTTTAAAGTGTTGGGCATTGACACGAATGAAGCCAGGGTCGATCGTATCCGAAATCTTGAAAGTTATATCGCGGATGTCACCAACCGCGAAATTGGACAGGTCATTAAGCAGGGATTTCTTTCAGTCTCAACGGATTTTGCTTCATTGGCCCAGGCTGATGTGATTATTATTTGCGTGCCGACACCTTTAAAGCGTAAGTATACGCCGGATATTTCCTATATCCTCAGTGCGATCAAAAGCGTGGCACAGTATCTCAAACGAGACAGCTTAGTCATATTAGAAAGCACGACCTATCCAGGGACAACAGAAGAGGTGATCAAGCCTGAATTAGAAAAAAGCGGAATGCGCGCAGGTATCGATTTTCATGTGGCCTTTTCACCGGAGCGCATTGATCCGGGCAATAAGGAGTTTAAAGTGACTTCTATGCCCAAGGTGGTTGGCGGACTCACGCCTAAATGCACGCAATTAGCCGCGTTAGTGTATGGTCAAATCACCAAACATGTTCATGTGGTCAGTTCAACTAAAGCAGCGGAGATGGCCAAGTTATTGGAGAATTCTTTTCGCATTGTCAATATTGGCTGGATCAATGAGATCGCCCAATCTTGCCATAAAATGAATATTGATGTTTGGGAAGTGATCAAGGCAGCCAATACCAAGCCCTTTGGGTTTATGGCTTTTTATCCGGGCCTTGGGGTCGGCGGCCATTGCATTCCCGAAGATCCTTTGTATTTATATTGGAAAGCCAAACGTTATGGATTTAATTCAAAATTCATTAAATTGGCCGCGGATGTTAATGCAAATATGCCTGCTTATGTTGTCAGTCGTCTCAAGGAATTGATCAAGAACCCGTCTAAACCTAAGTTGCTTATACTGGGCGTCACATATAAGAAAGATGTGAAAGATCTAAGAAAGTCTCCACCTTTGAAACTCATTGAACTGTTGCAAAATTTCGGAGAGGTGGATTATTACGACCCGTTTGTACCCTATTTAAAATTAGGCAGCATTGATATGGAGAGAGTTGTTTTAAACGCGGCAACGGTCAAGAAATATGATGGGGTGGTGATTGCCGTTGACCATACCCATGTGGATTATAAACTTGTACGCAAGAATGCCCGATTCATTTTTGATGTCAAAAATATTTATTCGAATATCCAGGATAAAAAGATTGTGCGTTTATGATTTTTTGATATTTATCTGAGCAGTGGTGGGCATGACAAATAAAGCCGTCATGCAAGCGATGATCGCCCCGAATACAACAGCCACGCCAAAGCGCTGCGTCGATGGGAATTCAGAAAAACTAAAAATACCAAAACCTAAGACCATGACCAGGGTAAAGGTCAGTACAGGCTGCCAAAAACGGTGCCTGATTTTGGCCCAGTTTTCCGCGTCTTTATTCTCCTGGTGTTTTTGCCGTCGATAGGCCCTGACCATGTGGATCATGGAATCAATACCCAACCCAAGGGCTATATTACACGCCGGCGCGGATATAATATCAAGAGGAACACGAAGCCATCCTATTGTCCCCAGGACAATGACCGGGATAACACAAATGCTCACCGTAATGGCAAGCGCAATCTTTATTGACCTTGAAATCACCCATGCAATTAAGGAAAAAATGAGGATCAATTGTCCAAGCCCGAAGATGATGCTGGAAGCAACCAACTTTGACAAATGCCCTTGTAAACTATAGGTCCCCCCGATTTTTTCAGGAACAAATCCATTGGCATAAACCATTTTTTTGATTTCTTCGATTACTTGAAGCCTAGAAATTTTTCGGTTGGATTCATTCATCCTCAATAAAAAAAGTCCTTGGGTATGGTCGTCAGTGATGAAACTTCTGGCAATCCCCTCGAATTGAGGTCGTTGGAGTATATTCAAAAGACCTTCCCAGGACAACAGGGAAGCCAGGATGTTTCGTTTGGCTTCAGCCATCAGCACAGGCAAAGAAATAACACTTCCAACTTCCCTGTATTCTTCCAAGGAGCGCTGTAATTTCCAGAGTTTTTGGTAGGACTGCTCTGTGTCGAGTTTTTCTCCCGTTGCTGTTTTGACTATCAAGATCAAGGGGCTGCTGCCTCCGTGATGGTCAATGTAGGTCAAATTTTGCTCAAGTTGGCTGTTTTTGGTGAAATACGAGATCAGGCTGGGGTCAGTATTGGCCATCCATAACCCCGGTAAAGCCAGTATAAATAGGCTGAAAATACCTAGGACGGTCAGTTTTTTTCTTTTTTCGAGGATTTTTTCGACTTTTTGCTGGTAACGGTCAAGCACGTTATTTTTTGAGGTGGATGATTCAACACAACGCAGAAAAGCAGGGTAAACACTGTAAGCCACCGTGATGGCTACCAGGGCCCCAGCCACACCGGAAGCCCCTAATTCTTTTAGAGGTTGGGCTGGAACAGAAAGAAGGCTCAAGAACCCCAGTAAGGTTGTCAACATGCTCCAGAAAGAAGGAGAAATGGTCAAATGGATGGCTTCTTCTACAGGAGAGTTGTGCTCGTTCTGGGAGAGGACATATTTCCAATTATAAGTCAAGAAAACAATGTGAGATAGCGTTAATACAAAGACAATGGTGGCTAAATTGGCCGTCAGCAATCCGATTTTGAGGCCCAGCATATGGGTGATCATTAATGTCCACATCGAGGCGCTGATACAGCTGATCACTGATCCTAGAAGTATACCGACGGAGCGAAAAATGAACATGATGATGGCTCCGAATATGACCAAGACTAACAGGCTAAAGACCCTGATATCTTTAAGAAGGTGGCGGCTGATTAATTCTAAGATATAGGCAGGTCCCGAAATAATCAAATGAAAGTCATCCCCAGAAGATTTGAGAATCAATTTCTCGATATTAGGGATGAGGTTTTGAGAGGATGTGCCTTTAAGAAAGACAATAATATTAGTGGACTCTTGGTCTTTAGAAATCAGAAGGCGGTTCCATAAAGGGCCTTTGATGGCATCTTCCAGGCCATTTGGTCCATGCGCGATACTTTTGACCGCAATGATGCCTTTTAATTTTAAAAGAGATGTGCTCAGATCACGGACTTTTTGCAGGTACCCGTTGGATTTTATGGGGCCGGCTGCGTTGATGATCAATAGGAAGTCTTTTCTTTTAAATAAACGGGAAATCGAGTTTTCATCCTGGAATTGCGGGTCAGTGTTTGAAAAGAAAAAGTTATAATCGACCCGGGGCACCAGGTTGACGCAATTAAAGAGAATTAAGCCGCTGGCGATCGTCAGGCAAATGAAGACCCATGCTTCTTTATTTAGTCGGAATGTCTTTTTCATCTTTCACATCTTAACATACGAGCAACTGCAAGAGGGAAAATTAATCCTGGTTTCATCTGATTTTCATCTTCCTTTTGGTAATTTAAGAATGGAGAAAATCTGCTTTATCAAGGGAGGGCTCATGAAAAATATCCCACTTTTATTAGTTTTCATTTTTACCTGGGTAATGGGAGAGCTGCCAGAAGTTCAGGCTTTTTCCCCTCCGTACCCCTATGTCCTAAGCCAGCCTATTGGTCTTCTTCCATCGGGATTCGTCACGATTAATGTGGGGGAAGAGACCTATTATTATTGCAGTGGGATTTTTTACCAAAGAATTATACGGGAACAGAAATATGTGATTGTACCGCCTCCGATTGGAGCGGTTATTTTTAGTATCCCTCAGGGCTATGAACTCACGTTTATTGATGGGGTATCTTATTACGAGTATCAAGGCGTATATTACAAACGTGTCTTGGAAGGCTACAAAGTCATTTATCCACCCGTGTGATGCAAGGGCCGAAAGGGGAGATTATGAAAAGGACCAATACTTTAAGCTATCAACTAATAGAAGAGTTGGCTGGTTTATTAAATGCGGAAAGCCAATTGGTTGAAGCATTGCCTAAAATGGCAGATGCCAGCCAATTGTCAGCAATAAGAATTTCCTTGGAGGATTTCTTGCAAGTTACTAAAGAACATGTCAGCCGGTTACAGGATATCTTTAGTAATATCGGGCAGAGTCCTAAGCAAGTGACGTGTCAAGCGATGAAAGAGCTTATCACTGAGGTTCAAGGACTTGTCAGCAAGGCAGAAAAAAGCCCAGCCAGCGATGCCGCTATACTTAACGTGCTGCAGAGGATGCAACAATATGAAGTTGCCAGATACAAGGCCGTGCGTGAGCATTCAGCTGATCTTGGTCATACAAAGATTGTAGAAGTTTTTACTAAGATTCTCAATGAAGATCGGGCCATAAATTTTCATTTCAATGAGTTGGCCCAAGGTGTTATCAATGTCCAGGCCATAGACCCGTCTGCCTCTAGCCCAAAGGGAGGAGGGTTCTATATACCAGAAGGAAAGTTCAAGAGAGGGGGCACCAAGAAGAAGCCAAAAGGTACGGACATCTCCCGGTTTATCAGTGAAGGGAACCCTAATATACAGGAGCCGCTCGGTAAAGAAGAAAAAGAGGAAAATGGAACCGGTTAAAAATTACTCATGGTATAAGGATGCTATTTTTTATGAGGTACATGTCCGGGCATTTGCCGATAGTGGAGAGCCAGATGGTATTGGCGACTTCCGCGGGTTAGCCGGGAAATTAGATTATTTGCAGAATCTGGGGATAAATGCCTTATGGATACTTCCCTTTTATCCCTCTCCGCTGAAGGATGATGGTTATGATATTTCTGATTACATGAATGTGCATCCGGATTATGGTAATTTGGCGGATTTTAATCTTTTTTTGAAGAAAGCCCATCAGCATGGGTTAAAAGTGGTCACGGAGTTGGTCCTAAACCATACCTCTGATGCACACGCGTGGTTTCAGCGTTCCCGTCGATCCCCACCGGGAAGTTTGTGGCGGGATTTTTATGTCTGGTCGGATAGCCCGGCTAAATACAGCGATGCCCGTATTATTTTTAAAGATTTTGAGACATCTAATTGGACATGGGACCCCTTGGCCCAAGCCTATTATTGGCACCGGTTTTATTCCCATCAACCGGACTTGAATTATGATAACCCTGAAGTCCAAAAGACGATGTTTAAGGTGGTTGATTTTTGGCTGCAGATGGGGGTTGATGGGTTACGGCTTGATGCTGTTCCTTATCTTTATAAGAGAGAGGGGACCTCATGTGAAAACCTTCCTGAAACGCATGAGTTTTTAAAAAAACTTAGGCGGCATGTGGATGAGAAATTTAAGGACCGCATGCTTTTGGCAGAGGCCAATCAATGGCCTGAAGACGCTGCTTCTTATTTTGGGAATGGGGATGAGTGTCACATGGCCTTTCATTTTCCTATCATGCCCAGGCTCTTTATGAGCATCGATATGGAGGACAGGTTTCCCATCATTGATATACTGCAACAGACACCAGCTATCCCTGAATCAACCCAATGGGCGCTTTTTTTAAGGAACCATGATGAATTAACCCTGGAGATGGTCACTCACGAAGAGCGTGATTATATGTATCGTGTTTATGCCCTTGACCCCAAGGCGCGGATAAATTTAGGGATCCGCAGGCGCCTGGCCCCTCTTTTGCAAAATCATCGCCGGAAAATAGAACTAATGAACGGCCTGCTTTTTTCTTTGCCGGGAACGCCGATCATTTACTACGGGGATGAAATCGGCATGGGGGACAATATTTATTTAGGCGACCGTAACAGTGTGCGCACACCCATGCAATGGAGTTCTGATAAAAACGCGGGATTTTCCCGTTCAAATCCTCAAAAACTTTACCTTCCGATTATTATTGACCCTGAATATCATTACGAGGCCTTTAATGTCGAGGGCCAGCAAAATAACCTTCGTTCTCTTTTGTGGTGGATGAAAAGGTTGATCGCTTTAAGGAAACGGTTTAAAGCTTTTGGCCGCGGCAGCATTGAATTTTTACAACCGGTCAATAGGAAAGTTTTGGTTTTCTTGCGACGTTATGAGAACGAGCAAATTTTAGTCATTGCCAATCTTTCCCGTTTTGTTGAGTATGTGGAGCTTGACCTGAAGGCCTATAAAGGCATGGTGCCTATGGAACTTTTTAGCCGTTCAAAGTTTCCTACCATTGGAGAATTACCTTATTTCATCACGCTGGGTCCTCATGAATTTTATATGTTTATTCTTTTGGAAGAAAAACCAGCTTCTTTACAAGTCATGTCAACGGCAAGTGAGGCACAAAAACCCATTGCCACGATCGAAACCCAAGACAGATGGGCGTGGGTCTACCAGATACGGGCCAAGGAGGCGTTAGAAGACATCCTTCCTGATTATTTTTTATCATGCCGGTGGTTTGGGGGTAAGGGGAAGAAAATAAGTTCTGCTAAAATTATAGATACGATCTCAGTCCCCTACAAAGACTCTTATGCTTACATGACTATTGTTCGTTTTGAATATGCTGATGCTCCTGTAGAACAGTATATGCTTCCCATCGCGTACGCCCAAGGAGAGAGGGCCCAGGAATTTCTCCAAAATTCCCGACAGGCGGTAATCACCATGGTTTTAGTCAATGCGGATGGCAAACAGGAACAAGGCATTCTTTATGACGCGCTCCTGGAAGTCCCTTTTGCCGAAGCCCTCCTTTCTCATATTGTTCGTCGCCGACGAATAAAGGGAGGGGCAGGGCAGATTTCTTTTGTGCCCACTAAAGCCTTGAATAAGTTGTATAAGCCCATGGACCAACAATCTAATGCGCCAGTTCTTATGAAGGCCGATCAAAGTAATACTTCCATCAAATATGGTGAATGTTTAATGCTTAAAATTTTTAGGCGGCTAGACCAAGGGGTGAACCCGGACCTTGAAATTGGGAATTTTTTGACCCAAAAAACTTCCTTTGCGCATGTGCCGCCTGTGGCAGGGTATATGGAATACACCAAGGGACAAATGGTGACAATGTCATTGGGTATTTTGCAAAGGTTTGTGGTCAATCAGGGGGATGCGTGGGGGTATACATTGGATGAAGTTGGGCGGTTTTTTGAGTTTATGCTCGAAGATAAAAACAAGGCAAAGGATACAACCATTGAACCTGGTGGTTTTTTAAATGCCCTTGATAGTCCTTTTCCAGATTTTGTGATGGAATCCATCGGTGCTTATTTGGAGTCTGTACGGGTTTTAGGCCAAAGAACTGCCCAATTGCACCTGGCATTGATTTCTGTTGCTCAAGATCCTGATTTTGCGCCGGTAGCATTTACCCTTCAAGAACAACGGTACTTGTATCAGTCAATGTACAGTTCCATAGGGGAAGTCTTTCGCACCTTCATCAAGAATTTTAAAAATATTCCTGAAAACTCTCAAGCCAAGGCACAAAAAATGCTTAGCCTTGAGTCCAAGATCCAGGGATTCCTAAAGGTATTGCTCAAACAAAGGTTTTTATCAGCACGCATCCGTTGTCATGGGGATTTTCATTTAGGGCAGGTGCTCTGCACGGGGAAAGATTTTGTGTTTATTGATTTTGAAGGTGAACCCGCCAGGTCCTTGGCCACCCGTCGCCTGAAACAGTCACCTTTAAAAGATGTGGCTGGCATGCTTCGTTCTTTTCATTATGCAGCCCGGACCGGTCTCCATAAATTTATTGCCCGTGAGTTGTCTTCACATGAAATTTCTGCTGCAGCTGATCAATGGTCCCAATTTTGGTATCACTGGGTCTGCACTGCATTCCTTAAATCTTATTTAGAAACAACCGGGGACATCCCTTTATTTGCCAAGAAGGGAGCAGCAGAATTTGAGGTTCTTTTAAATATTTTCATGCTGGAAAAATCAATTTATGAATTGAATTACGAACTTAATAACCGTCCTGAATGGGTAGATATCCCTTTGGATGGGATTTTGGAGATTATGGAGAGAAAAATTGAAAATGAAGAATAATTGGTTATCCATCGTCATCGAAAACGTTTCTCCCTGCATTGACGACGGCAGTTTTGCCGTTAAATGCATTGTTGGCGAAAAATTCCTGGTTGAGGCGGATATTTTTAAGGACGGTCATGACAGCCTGGAGGCAGTTTTATTGTTCAAAAATAAAAATGACACTTCATGGAGCCAGGTGCCCATGCGTTTGGTTGAAAATGACCGCTGGCAAGCTTTTTTTATTCCAGAGGATAATGCGCGGTATCTTTATACCATTGAAGCCTGGGGTGTTTCCGATGGTGTTAAAACCAGGTATAAATATACATTGCCATTAGTTGTTGACCGTAAGATGGCGGAATACGGTGCCTGGTATGAATTCTTCCCACGTTCACAAGGCCAGGTGCCTCATCAGAGTGCCACGTTTAAAGATTGCATACCGAGATTGGAAGACATTAAAAAGATGGGGTTTAATGTGGTTTATCTTCCCCCCATCCATCCCATCGGCACGACCAATCGTAAAGGCCCAGATAATGAGCTGATTGTGCAGGAAAATTCTCCTGGTTCTCCATGGGCCATCGGGAACAAAGAGGGAGGGCATAAAGCCATTCATCCACAGTTAGGTAGCTTTGAAGAATTTGATATTTTTATTAACGCGGCAAAGGATCTGGACCTTGAAGTTGCTCTTGATATGGCCTTTCAATGTTCACCTGATCATCCTTATGTCAAAGAGCATCCTCAATGGTTTTTCCATCGGCCGGATGGCAGCATTCATTATGCAGAGAACCCCCCTAAGAAATATGAAGATGTATACCCTTTAAATTTCTATTGTGACGATTGGAAGAATCTTTGGGAAGAATTAAAGAGCATCGTTGTTTTTTGGATTAAAAAGGGGATTAATATTTTTAGGGTGGATAATCCGCACACAAAGCCTTTATATTTTTGGCAATGGCTTATTGATGAAATACAAGAGGAGTATCCTCAGGTCATTTTCCTTTCAGAAGCTTTTTCTCGTCCTAAAATAATGAAATTCTTGGCTAAAGCTGGATTTACACAGTCATACACCTATTTTACGTGGAGAAATTCAAAACGGGATTTGCAGAGCTATTTGCAGGAATTAATCAATACGGGCATGCATTATTATTTCCGGGGAAATTTTTTTGCCAATACCCCTGATATTTTGCCGGAATATTTGCAACAAGGGGGAGTGCCTGCTTTTAAGATCCGATTTATACTTGCCTCAACGCTTTCTTCTGTATACGGGATTTACAGTGGTTTTGAGCTTTGTGAGAATCAGGCCAAACCTAATTCCGAGGAATACTCAGGATCAGAAAAATACGAGATTAAAATACGTGATTGGGACAAGCCGGGGAATATCAAAGAATTGATTGCCAGGATAAATACCATCCGAAGAGAAAATCCCTCCCTACAGGAGTATAAAAATCTTGAATTTTATGAGACCCATCATGAAAACATGCTTTGTTGCGGTAAAAGAACGATGGATAATTCGAACATGATCGTGGTGGTTGTTAATTTAGATCCTTTTGCCACTCACGAGGACATGGTGACATTACCGCTATGGAAATTCGGCATTGAAGAGTGGAGCTTTTATCAAATGCATGATCTTTTGACCGGTGCCAAGTATTCCTGGAGAGGCCCATCAAATTTTGTCCGTCTTGATCCTCAGCAAAACCCCGCTCATATTTTTTTAGTAACACATTAAAAATCCCCTTTAATAGATGCTTAATGTTAAGTTCATCCTTTTTTCTATAATTTATTGTGAGTGAGCTAGCTGCCTCTTTTGCTTTATCATTAATTTTCATTTAATCCTGTCTTCATCTGTCTTCTTTTAGAATAAGGGTATAAGGTTTTTTAGTGGAGAAAATGTATGCCTAAGAAAAAAGTTGCGGAGTTATTGATAGAACGCCTGGTGCAATGGGGGGTAGACACCATTTTTAGCCTTCCTGGAGACGGGATCAATGGTATTTATGAAGTCCTGCGTGTTAATGAGAAGAAAATTAAATTAGTGCAGGTGCGTCATGAAGAAGCTGCGGCTTTTGCAGCTTGTGCTTATGCAAAATATTCCGGGCGTTTAGGGGTATGCTTATCCACCTCTGGCCCCGGGGGTGTGCATTTGCTCAATGGGCTTTACGATGCCAAATTTGATGGGCAGCCTGTCCTGGCTATAACAGGACATACTTTTCACGACTTGATTGGTACACACTATCAGCAGGATTTGGATCTTGATAAATTATTCATGGATGTAGCGGCCTACAACGAGCGGATCATGGGCCCCTCGCATGTGCATAATGTCGTTGATGAAGCCATCAAAACTGCTTTAAGCCAGCGCACCGTCGTTCATATCAATATTCCTAAAGATATCCAGGAATGGAAAATGAATGGGCATTATTCTGTTGCCAATGTTCCGGCTCATAGCGCCAATATTTACAAATTGTCCAGGCCTATACCTTCCCAAGCAGAATTACAGGATGCTGCCGCTGTTATCAACGGGGGGGAAAAAATAGTCATTTTAGTCGGCCGTGGCGCTTTAGACGCGGGCGAAGAAATTTTGAAATTGGCGGCCATGACCCAGGGGGTGGTTATTAAGGCGCTTTTAGGGAAAGCAGTAATTCCAGATGATAGCCCTTATACAACGGGAGGCATTGGGCTTCTTGGCACCGCTCCTTCTCAGGATGCCATGCAAGAGTGTGACACCTTGATCATGGTAGGAACCAGTTTTCCTTATATGGAATTCTATCCTAAGCAGAGTGTTCGGACTGTGCAAGTGGATATTGACCCTACACGCATTGGCCTGCGTCATACCGTAGAGGTGGGTTTGACCGGTGATTGTCGGGAAGTTTTGCGTACTTTAATTAATTTCTTGGAGCAAAAACAAGATAAAAGTTTTTTAGAAAAATCCCAGGAAAGGATGAAGAGATGGAATGGCCTTTTGCATGCCCAAGGTACTCGCATGGACAAGCCCCTTAAGCCGCAGGTAGTGGCTTTTCAACTCAATGGACTGGTAGATAACAACTGTATCATATGTTCAGATACAGGGACAGTGACCACTTGGGCCGCACGCCATATCTTTATTCGTGATGGCATGCAATTTTCTGCTTCCGGAACACTGGCCAGTATGGCCAATGGCCTGCCTTATGCGGTGGGAGCATCGATGGCTAATCCAGGCCGTCAGGTCATTTGCCTGTGTGGAGATGGTGGTTTTTCCATGCTTATGTGCGAGATGGCCACCATCGCCAAATATAAACTTCCTGTCAAAGTCATTGTTTTTAAGAATAATGCTTTGGGGATGATTAAATGGGAGCAGATCACTTTGGAAGGCAATCCCGAATACGGAGCAGAGCTTCATCCCATCGATTTTGCAATGTTTGCAAAATCCTGCGGGGTTGCTGGTTTTACCCTGGATGATCCGGCACAAGCTGAAAGTATCCTACGGGAAGCGCTCAATACCCCAGGCCCTGTGGTGGTTGATGCCCTGATTGACCCTCACGAACCGCCCATGCCGCCTCATGTTAGTTCAGAGCAAATCTGGCATTTTGCTGAATCCATGATGAGGGGAGAGAAGAACAGATGGGATATTTTAAAAACAGTCATTGAAGATAAGATCCGTCATATGTTTTAGACCAGTTTAAAAAGGAGGAGGGTCATGAAAAATAAGAAGAAGATCTCTTATAAAAATAGAATCAAATATTTTTATGCGGGGCCAGGAAAGCACGGTCAGAACCGTCTCAAAAAGAATAGAACAAACATGGCTCCTCCTAAAGATCAAGAGGACCTAAAACGAGATTCTTAAGAACCCTGAAGAGCAAGGAGATTTATTTAAGAAATGGAGAGATTATGAAAAACACCATCATCGCAGCCTTGGTTTTAGCAGCAAGTGTAGCTGGAATTTGTTTGGCACAAAATGCCCCCTATGGTTCAAGCTCATCGGTGGAAAGACCTTCAGGCAACGGTGCTTCAGTTGGGGGCGGGTCTTCGGTGGTGAACGAAAATAATAAGGCCAATAATGACTAGAATAGCGCCATGTGATTTATATGGGGGAGAGTGGGTTTAATTTTATATTCATCTTCCCTTCATTTAAATTTTGCTATTTTGTTTGTAAGTTTTTAAGCCCGGCGGGCGGAGATTAGAGTCACTCTTATCTCCGCTGCGCAAGGGCATATAAAATAAGGCTATAGGAATGAGAAAATCTAGATAACCGTATAATGAATATAAGAGGATTAGAAATGAAAAGGCCATTTGTTGTTTTCGTCGCATTGATTCTAATAGCTTTGCCTAAACTCTCTCATGCTGACTGGGATCGCGCCGGGCATCATGGCAGCCACCACTATTACCGTTATCATGATCATCCTCATTTTGGTGTTCATGTGGATACTTTTTATCCGGATGAGTATTATCCTCTCGCGGTCAGCGGAGCGAGATATTACTATGATGATGGTCTATACTATACCTATTCGGGTGGGTATTATGTAGTAGCACCCCCTCCTGTAGGGGCTGTTGTTAGTGCCATACCTTCTGACTTTCAAGCAGTGGTTATCAATGGGGTGACCTATTATACCAACAATGGGACATATTATGTGTATACTCCCAGTGGTTATAAAGTGGTTTCCTTGCCACAGGTCCAGCATTGAAGCGGTAAGAATCCATTCGTTCCTTTAAGGAATTAAAGACGGTCCGCCAGAAATATTTTTATTTCTTAATCCTCTCTTAATCTTCATTAAAGTAAAATTTTATCATGAATGCAACGACCATACCTAAAAAGCAGGCCTTTAATGGTGAAAAGAAACATTTAATCCATTTTTTAGCGGGTCCTGAGCAGCAATTCCTGAAAGCTGTTTTGCCTTTGGTGCCTTTGCAAATAAATACCGCTCAATTGACCTTAATGACCATTGGGTGGTCTATCGGGATCGTGTTGGCAGGGTATCTTGCCAAGGAAGATATCCGGTGGCTATGGCTATTTAATGGGTTCATCCTGATGCAGTATATTACCGATATGCTTGACGGCGAAGTAGGACGCACACGTGATAGTGGCCTTATAAAATGGGGGTTTTATATGGACCATTTTCTGGACTACATTTTTTTATGTTCCATCATCATGGGTTACTCCTTTCTTTTACCGGCGTCCTATTTTTTGGGGGCACTTTTGTGCCTGACTTTTACAGTGGGCTTTATGGTCCATACCTTTATGGACTTTTCCATAACTAATAATTTTAAAATCAGCTGTAATTTCTTTGGCGTTTCAGAAATGCGCTGGGTTTTGATTTTATTTAACACCTTATTGGTATTTTTGGGCAAAGGCTTGCTTATTACCGTTTTTCCATTTTTTGTCATGGTCACTTTTATTGGCCTATGTTCTTTAGTGTATGTATCTCAGAAAACTTATAGGCATATAGACACTCTTCAGCAAGCACAACGAGATGGTGTTCACTAAAATGAAAGCAAGGAGGATCTTATGGGACAAATGGGGGGAAAGTTATTCAATGCTGTTATTACGGCCTTATTGGTGTTTCAACTGACAGGATGTGGGACGCTTCTTTACCCGGAACGCCGTGGCCAACTGACAGGTCACCTGGATGCAGGTGTCGTTATATTAGATGCAGTAGGCTTACTATTATTTATCATTCCTGGTGTTATTGCTTTTGCTGTTGATTTTAGTAATGGTACTATTTATTTGCCTGCCCAGCCGATAATTATACATAGGGCTGATTTAAAACAAATCAAGTTTGATCCTAAGCGCACTTCCTTGGCCCAAATTGAGAAGATCATTAGAGAGCAAACAGGGTATGTGGTGAATTTAAAGCAGAAGAATGTTCGTATCAGCCGACTAATATCCACTGATGATATGATGGAACATTTTTCCCAGCTTGCATTTTTTAATATATCAAGGAAGGTGCACGCATGACCCGAGGTGCTGTTCAACAATGAGGAAATGTAATCAGGACTCGTTTCCTCAATAAAGCCATGATGATCGTTTAATAATCATGGCTTTATTTTTTTATTAATCCTGTATTCATCTTTTCTTCATTTTTAGTTTGCTACATTGCCACTTAAATAATCCTGCCGCAGATAGATTGTTAAACAAAGGAGGAGCAAATGAAAAAAATGATGATAGTTAAATCAAAGCACAAAGAACCATCGGATTTTTTAGATTGGTCTTGCGTGGAGTTGCAGGAACGCGATCTATTAGAAAACCAAAGCCAGGAACTTGCCTGGGCCCTTAAAGAAGAGGAAGAATTTCCTACATTTAGACGATGAACCATCAAACTCAAAAAGAGCTTTCAGGGGGAGAAGTGAGCCCTTTAGGTGCCAGCCTGAAAGCAGAGGGTGTTAATTTCGCCATATTTTCTCAATACGCTGGGCAAGTATTTCTTTTGTTGTTTGACACCATTGATTCTCCGGCAACAGATACCATCAAGCTTAACCGCAGCGAAAATATTTGGCATGTTTTTGTCAAAGGGATAAAAGCTGGGCAGCTCTATGGGTATAAGGTGGATGGAGAATATAAGCCCGGCGAGGGAAAAAGGTTTAATCCTCACAAGCTTTTAATAGACCCTTATGCTAAAGCGATCAGCGGAAAATTCAAGAATCAGGATGATCTTATTTTTTCTTACGATGTAAACGCCGAAGAAAAAGACATGGTGATGGACCAGCGGGACAATACGCACGTTGTCCCTAAATCTATTGTCATTGATGATGCATTTGACTGGCAGGGGGACAGGTCTCCTGATATCAGCATGGACCAACTTATTATTTATGAGACCCATGTGAAAGGATTTACAGCCCATTCCTCATCTGGCGTTAAACATCCTGGCACTTATTTAGGATTTATTGAAAAAATTCCTTACCTGAAGAAATTGGGCATCAACGCAGTGGAATTGATGCCCATCCATGAATTTTTTATCCGCAACGAATTGCTAGAAAAGAAACTGAGTGATTACTGGGGGTACAATTCCATAGGTTTTTTTTCCCCTGAATTGTCTTATAGCAGCCAATCTCATTTAGGCTGTCAAGTTGGTGAGTTTAAGACCCTGGTCAGGGAACTTCATAAGGCAGGTATAGAAGTCATTTTAGATGTTGTCTACAATCACACCGGCGAAGGTAATCATTTAGGACCTACCGCATGCTTTAAAGGTATAGATAACCCTACTTATTATGCTTTGTCTCAGAACCCAGACCAAGCCCAGGAGCAGTATCGTTTTTATTTGAATAGCACAGGTTGTGGCAATACGGTAAATGTTGAAAACCCAATAGCCATGAATCTTGTTCTGGATTCTCTAAGGTACTGGGTTAAGGTCATGCACGTGGATGGTTTTCGTTTTGATTTAGCGTCCATTTTAGCCCGGGTTAAGGGAGAATTCAGCCATTCATCTTTGTTTTTTGAAACCGTTTCCAAAGACCCTATTTTAAACAAGGTCAAAATCATCGCTGAACCTTGGGATTTAAGTACCTATCAAGTTGGAAATTTTCCGCCGGGTTGGTCGGAATGGAATGGAAAATTCAGGGACACCGCGCGTAGATTTCTCAAAGGTGACGGGTCCCAAGCAGGGGAAATGGCCAAGCGGCTAACCGGGTCTGCAGACCTTTATCAAGGTGATGGGAAAAAACCATATAACAGCATTAATTTTGTCACCTGTCATGATGGTTTTACGCTTCGTGATCTATTTTCCTATAACGATAAGCACAATGAAGCAAACCTTGAAGATAATCATGATGGTAGTAATGAGAATTATTCGTGGAACTGCGGGCGAGAAGGCGAAACCCAAGATGTAGGTGTCCAGCATTTAAGAAAGCAGATGATCAAGAACGCGCTATGCTGTCTTTTATTTTCTTCAGGCACTCCGATGATCCTTTTTGGTGATGAAGTGATGCGCACCCAGAAAGGAAATAACAATGCCTATTGCCAGGACAATGAGTTTAGCTGGTTGAATTGGGACAATCTTAAACAACACCCTGATATTTTAGATTTTTGTATAAAGGCCATTGCTTTTAGAAAAAGCTGCCCTATTTTGAGGCGTCGACGGTTTTTTAAGGGAGAGAATACGAATGCAAGCAATATACCGGATATTGCCTGGTTTGGCAGGCGATTAGATCCTCCCCATTGGGAGAGGCCTTTGCTTAAAACGATTTGTTATCAATTAGCAGGACACGAGGCCCCTTCCATCGTTGGAGAATATCATATTTTTTTTGTTTTTAACATGAATTACAGGGCGGCCGTGGTCCATTTACCCCATTTTGAAGGGCTTAGGTGGTATCGCTTGGTTGATACATCCCAACATCCAGGAGAAGATTTTCGGTCTTATGATAAAAGACGCTTATTGAGACGGCAAGACAGGCATTACTGTGCCGGGCGCAGTATCACTGTTTTATGGGGAGGGTCCTGACCCAGTATGAAAATACCGAGAGCCACCTACCGTCTGCAATTTCATCCCAAGTTTACCTTTGAAGATGCCCAAAATGAAGTGGAATATTTTTCCCTCTTAGGGATATCGGATATTTATGCTTCACCTATCTTAAAATCAAAAAACGGCAGCATGCATGGGTATGACGTTGTTGACCTGACTCAAATCAACCCGCAGATAGGGGGGAAGGATGGTTTTGACCGGCTGATTGCTAAAGCACAGGAATTTGGATTAGGGTGGCTGCAGGACGTTGTGCCTAATCACATGGCTTTTGATAGTGAAAACCGTTTATTGATGGATATTTTGGAAAATGGCCCGCGCTCTAAATATTACCCTTTTTTCGATATTCAGTGGGACCATCCTTATGAGCATCTACGGGGTAAATTGTTAGCACCTTTTTTGGGTGATTCCTATGGCAAATGCCTGGATAAAAATGAAATTAAACTTAATTTTGATGAGGATGGTTTTAATGTGCGTTTTTATGATTCGAAGTTCCCTTTAAAGATCGAATCTTATGCCAAGGTGCTTGCTCACAATTTGACCTGGCTGGAAGGCAAGATCCAGCGGGAAGAAGAAGATTATATTCGATTTCTGGAAATCAGTAATCAGTTTAAGAATTTAAATGAATCAGGTGGCCCTCATGATCATTATAATCAACTTGCCTTGATGAAGGCGCATTTATGGAAACTATACCTTTCTAACGCTGTCATTAAAGGGTACATCGATTCATTAGTCCTGGATTTTAATGGCACTCCCAATGATCCTCATTCCTTAAACAAATTGGATGAGTTACTCTCTGAACAGTTTTTTAAATTATCATTTTGGAAAGTCGGCAATGAGGAACTCAATTACCGCAGGTTTTTTACCATCAATGGGCTTGTCAGCGTGCGTGTCGAGGACCAGGAAGTTTTTGAACATACTCATCAATTAATTTTTCAGTTGATTAAATCAGGCCAAATCACAGGAGTCAGGGTTGACCATGTGGATGGCCTTTATGACCCGATAGCGTATTTAAATAAATTAAGACAGAGAGATGCAGAGCTCTATATAACCGTGGAAAAGATACTGGACATTAATGAACAATTGCCTGCTTGCATGCCCGTACAGGGCACGACAGGTTATGATTTTATGAATGTTGTTAACAGTGTTTTCATAGACAGGGAAAATGAAAGGGTATTGGACCGCTTCTACATTTCCTTTACAGGGCAGGATACGCCCTATAGGAAATTTGTCAGTGAAAAGAAAAAGCTTTTTATGGGCCGACATATGGCGGGGGACATCGACAATTTAGCACAGCTTCTTAAGAAAATTATAAATGGTGACCGCTATGGCAGGGACATGACCATGTATGCATTGCGGCGCAGCATCGTAGAAATTATGGCTCAATTCCCGGTTTATCGTGCTTATATGGGGGAAACAGAGCTTCGTGAAAAAGATAAAATCCACATTAAGGAAGCGATAGCCTTGGCAGAGAATAAAAATCCTGGCCTTATCAATGAACTTAACTTTATATCCAGGATTTTGTTGCTTGAATTCGCTCCGGATGTCAACCCTAAGAAAAAGGAAGAATATTATCATTTTACAAAGAAATTCCAGCAGTTTTCAGGCGCGCTGATGGCCAAGGGGGCTGAGGACACGACATTCTATGTTTATAACAGGTTTATCTCGCTCAATGAAGTGGGAGGGGATCCATCGGTGTTTGGGCTTCTTTTGAAGGATTTTCATGAGTTTATGGTTGAAAGGCAGGGCAAGTGGCCATCGACGATGAATGCGACATCCACCCATGACACCAAACGGGGGGAAGATGTCCGGGCGAGATTAAATGTGCTGTCTGAAATTCCCCAACAATGGCAGCAGCAGGTCACTCTTTGGAGCAGGATCAATAAGGATAAAAAGAAAATAATTAATGGATTAAGGGTCCCTGATAAAAATGACGAATACTTTATTTATCAGACCTTGGTCGGCGCGTATCCTTTTGGTGGCAAAGAACATGACCAGTTTACACAACGGATGAAGGAATATGTGCTTAAGGCTGTCCGCGAAGCCAAAACCTATACCAACTGGATTAAGCAGGACGCTGATTTTGAGCAAGCTTGCCTGCATTTTATTCAAGAGATATTAAAGCAGGATGGGAAGAATAAATTCCTGGATTCTTTCCTGCTTTTTCAAAATAAAATTGCTTCTGATGGTGCCTTGAATTCATTGTCTCAGGTAATGCTTAAATTGACCTGTCCTGGTGTCCCCGATTTTTATCAGGGCACGGAGCTCTGGGACTTGGGCTTGGTTGATCCGGATAACCGCCGGCCGGTTGATTATCAATACAGGAAGGATCTTCTGCAAGAGATCAAGAATAAAGATGGTACAGATTTTATCAAAATGATCAAGGAGAATAGGAATGATGCCAGAATAAAGTTATTTATAATTCATAAAGTCTTGGAGGTGCGTCAGAAATATGAGGATATTTTTTTAAAGGGAGAATATATTCCACTAGCAATAGAGGGAGAATTGAACAAGTATGTGATTGCTTTTGCAAGAAAATCAGGACAACGCTGGGCAGTAACAGTTGTGCCCAGGTTTTCCAGGGGATTTATCGAACAGCAGCGTGATTGGAAAGGTGTCTTTTTGGCCTTGCCCAAAGAGGCCCCGCAGCAGTGGAGAAATATTTTCACCGATGAAAAGTTAAATTTGACGGGAAATGTTTTCTTGGAAGAAATCTTCCATCATTTTCCCATAGCATTCTTGTTGTCTGGTGTTTAATTTCATTTTCATCTTATTTTAATTTACATTTCGGTAAAGTATATTTAAAGATCTATGGAGAAATTCAATGTTAGAACCTGATGTGATAACGGCATGTTGTGACCTGTGTTTGGACATGCCTCGTCCTTTATCTTCCTGGTTTCAAGAGGCAGTCATTCAGGGGGCATCAGATTTGTTTGTCTCCGTTGGTGAACCGCCTACTCTTAAAATTTACGGTGTTTTTAAAAAATTGTCCGACCAAATCATTGATCATCAGACGGTGGAAAGGTTTATAAAATATACTTTGCCACCAAATAAGTTAACTGAGCTTTCCGAAGGCAAAGATGTGGATTTAGGTTTAGAAATCAACGGCGTTTCGCGTTTCAGGGTAAATGTTTTTAGGCATCACAAGGGGCTATCTGTCGCCGTACGCCCGCTGCCCAGCAAGATCCCGTCTTTCAGTGATTTGGGGCTGCCTAAGGTTTTTTATGACCTGACGGGGTTAAAACATGGGCTTGTCCTTATCACCGGTCCTGCAGGTAGCGGTAAGACGACTACCCTTGCCTCATTTATTAATGCCATCAATCAAAATGAAGAGAGGCATATTATTACTATTGAAGATCCTATTGAATATATTATTGCCAACAAACGCTCACTGATCCACCAACGGGAAGTGGGGTGGCATACAATTTCATTTGCCGAGGGCTTAAGAAGCTCTTTGAGGGAAAGTCCAGATATCATTGTGGTCGGTGAATTAAGGGATTTGAAAAGCATTTCCCTGGCTTTACGGGCAGCAGAAACAGGGCATTTGGTCCTTGGGACGCTACACAGCGGAACAGCGGTCCAAGCGTTGACCCGGATTATTGATGTGTTTGATTCCATTCGCCAGCAGCAAGTCATGGTGCAATTAGCACAATCTTTGCAATGCGTGTGCTCTCAAAATCTTATTAGGCGGATAGATAAACCAGGGATGGCTTTAGCAACGGAGATTTTGATCGGGACCTTGGCCATCAGCAATCTTATCCGGCAAAATCGGGTGCATGAAATCCATGGATATATGGAAACAGGCAAAGCTGAAAAGATGCATACTTTTAAGCAAAGTATCGCGGAATTAGTTGAATCACGGATTATCGAAAAAGAACAAGTGTCAGAGGTCAAGGAAATTTTGGGAAAGATTTGAGATGCTTAATACTACCAAACCCTGCAGTTATTTTCTGCCACACGCTTGAGCCCTCCTAATTAGCCTCGCAGACAAAAACCATGATTATCATTAAATAGTCATGGTTTTTGTCTCTTTTTGCCCGTGTCTAAGTAAATTAATTTTGTTTTCATGTTGGCTTAATTTGAGCTTTGCTAGATTTACATTGGTGGAATGAATGATTTTATTAAGTGATAACAAGATGTGGGAGGTGGATATGAAAATGAATAAAGAGCAGAAACAGGAGTATGAATGTGAGATCTGTGGGGCAACTTCAGATCAACCCAAAAGTTGCTGTGGGCAGCCGATGAAAAAGACGGTCCATTCAGGGAAATTATGAGAAAGGAAGGGCTATCATGTTAAGTTGGTCAGTGACTTTTCTAATCATAGCCATAATCGCGGCGTTTTTAGGGTTTGGTGGCATTGCAGGAACAGCCACTGAAATTGCCAAGGTTTTATTTTTAGTGTTTTTGATCCTTTTCGTAATTTCTTTGGTTTTAGGGCGTCGTGTACCACCTGCCGTGTAATGGTAGCCATGATCAGCTTACGGCAGTTGAGTGGGGCCTCTACTTTTTAAAGTAGGGGCCCCATTGGCATAAGGACATGGGTTTAAATATGTGGTTCTTATGGAAATTTATTTTAAGGCGTTTGGCCCGTGCCCAGGGATTCTTGGATCCCATGGTGGTATTTTCTAATCTGCAGCATTTTTCAAAACCTTCGGAAGTATGGGTCCCCGTTGAACTATTACGTTCAGGTGTTGTTCTTCAAGCCAGAGGGTTAATTAACAGCCAGGCCATCCAGCATAATTTGGACTGGGTATGGCCTTTTTGGGTAGAAAGGCAGTTTAATCCGAATGATAAGTCTTTTATTCCAAGAGCATTTAGTTTGACGCATATCAATTTAACCCATCGCAATTGGACAGCGGTGGGACTGCCTGATTATTCAGACCTTCCCATTGTTGACCCCTGCGGTTTGGTCACGCCTTTTTTTGATGGATGGTCAGTAGATGCATGGATTATAAATGAAAAAAATAGTTTTATCCCGTCCCAACTGGACCATGTGCAGCAGGACCTTGATATGGGAGATACTTTTGCCGTTTTAACCACCTTGAAATCTGAGAAGTTTTTTTTAAAATCGCGTGCTGAGGTCAAAAAAGGAGAGCCTCCTGCTTGTACCATTTCTTTTAATGCATGGGCGAGCTCTCCCTCATGGTTAATGATTTGTATAAGGCCGTATAATCCTGAGGGGGTAAGCTTTATTAAGGATATCGGGCCGATTGACCATGCTGAGGGATGGATTGTTAATAAAAAAGAGGAAATCCATTTAGACAAAAAACCATTTCGATATATTTTTGCCAATTATACTTCTTATGACCTTTGTGAGAATATCCGTGCCATGAAGCTGGAAAATATGACGGTAGCTCCTGGTCCAGAGTCTATTTCGTGTGTCACCGGCATGGCGACCAGCGCGGCACTATATCCGTTAAAGCCAGGCAAGGAGAATCATGTAACGGTCAAGATCCCCTTATCCCCCCTGGCACCCGGCGCATCCACCAATTGGGCTAAACATACGCAAAAAGTTTGTGCGCTGAGGGTTCCTGACGAGAAAATAAAATTTCTCTTTAATGCCGCTATCAAGTCCATGATTTTGCATTCTCCTGGAGACATATACCCAGGACCGTTTACTTATAAGCGGTTTTGGTTTCGGGACGCTGCTTTTATTTTGCAAGCGATGATGGCAGCTGGCCTGTTTAAAAATATAGAAAAGATTATTGATCGTTTTTTGTCTAAGCAAACTCCCTTAGGCCATTTTATGTCCCAAGATGGAGAATGGGACTCTAATGGGCAGGCGATTTGGGTCATGAAAAGATTTATTGACACGACCCATACAAATATAAAAAAAGAATGGGCTTCAAGCATTTACCGTGGCGCCCAATGGGTCGAGCGCAAACGCCGTTCTTCTGGTACAGACCCCTTGCATGCCGGCCTTTTGCCCGCAGGTTTCAGTGCGGAGCATTTGGGTCCCAGTGATTTTTATTATTGGGATAATTTTTGGGCGGTAGCTGGATTAAGGGACGCTGCCTTGCTGGCACGCGTGCAAGACCCTAAATTAGCGGAGGGTTTTGGGCATGAGGCAGATAGCTTATTAAATACCATTGATGACAGTATTGCCGCCTTGCAAAACCACCTGCACCATCCCGGTATTCCGGCTTCTCCTTCCCGGCGCATGGATGCCGGCGCCATCGGGAGTCTTGTTGCCAGTTATCCATTGCAAATTTATGATGCCAAGGATGAGCATATTTTGCAGACCACTAAATTCTTAATGGACAAGTATTTCCTGCAAGGGGCTTTTTATCATGAAATCAGCCATTCAGGCATTAATATTTATTTGACGCTTCATATAGCCCAAGTCTTGCTGCGCGCGGCGGATACAAGGTTTTTTGACATCGTCAAATCCGTTGCTGCCCTGGCAACATCAACGGGTCAATGGCCGGAAGCCATACATCCCAGGTCCAAGGGAGGGTGCATGGGAGATGGCCAGCATATATGGGCAAGTGCTGAATGGGTGATGATGCTGCGCAATATGTTTGTGCGTGAAGAGCAAGCAGAGCGGATGCTTGTTTTATGCTCCGGAATCCCACAAGAATGGATTAGACCAAAAGAGGTTTTATTTTTAGGACCAACACAAACTTTATATGGCGAAATATCCGTGACTATCAAGGTGGGAGATGACGTTGAGGTAAGCTGGGAGGCTAAATGGCATAAATCAGCACCTCGGATTGAAATCCGGTTACCTGGCTATGAGTACTGCACAGTCCATGGACATGCAACCTCTATGAAAATTGAATTGAGTCAAGAGGCAGCGTTATGAATATTTTAATAATGAGCAACACCTATAAACCGATTTTAGGCGGTTTGGAAAAGTCGATAGATTCATTTGCTCAAGAATACCGCAAACGTGGCCATCGGGTCATTATAGTTGCTCCCCAATATCCAGGAATGCAGCCTGAAGAAGACCTGATCCGCGTTCCTGCTGTCGAGAAATTTAATGGTACGGACTTTTCACTGCAATTACCCCTTCCCGGGGTCCTGGAAGAAGCGCTGGGAGGGTTCCGTCCTGATATCGTGCATTCCCAGCATCCTTTTTTAGTGGGTGACACAGCCTTAAGGGTGGCTTCTAAATATAATGTACCGTTGGTGTTTACCCATCACACTTTATATGAAGAAAATGTGCATTACATGCCAGGTAACGAAGAGGCTTTAAAGCGTTTTATGATCGAATTATCCACAGGTTATGCTAATTTGTCTGATTGTGTATTTGCTCCTAGTGAAAGTATTATGCAGATGATGAGGCTAAGAGGGGTGCAATCAAGTATTCATGTAGTTCCCACCGGGATTTACGTGAAGGATTTTATGCGTGGTAATGGCAAGGGCTTGCGCAAAAAATTAGATATTCCTTCCGATGCATTTGTAGTGGGATATGCCGGACGCCTGGCACCAGAAAAGAATTTGGAATTTTTAGCACGGGCCGTGGCTGCGTTTATGAAAAAGGACCCTAAGGCCCATTTTTTAATTGCTGGCCAGGGCCCGTCTGAAGAAATGGTCCGTGACATTTTTATCCAAGCAGGTCTCGTTGAGCGTTTGCATTTGGCAGGGGTACTTTTAGGAGGACAACTGGTAGATGCTTACCATGCCATGGATGTTTTTGTTTTTGCCTCCCAAAGTGAGACTCAAGGTATCGTATTAAATGAAGCCATGGCCTCAAAGGTGCCAATCGTGGCTGTGGATGCGCCAGGTGTGCGTGAAGTTGTGCATGACTATGTTAATGGATGCTTGCTGGCCCATGAAAATATCAATGATTTTGTGCTTGGCCTGGAATGGATCAAAAAGCAGCCCGCAGCAAAATTAAAAAATATTAAGACAGCCTGCAGAAAAACGGCGTATTACTTTTCTATGGATAAAGTTGTTCAAAAAGCTTTAGAGACATATACGTCCTTATGCATTCAGGGATTTGCCCGCAAGACCATTGAACAAAGTTATTGGGAAAGCAAAATGCGGTTAATGAAGGCCCAGTGGGGATTGGTCAAGAATTTAACCAAGGCAGCTTCTGCCATCATTCTGAAAAGTGAGGCGCACCTTGAAAGGGTCTGACCTGTTTGTTAAATGCTTAGAGAATGAAGGCGTCCCATATATTTTCGGCCTGCCGGGCGAAGAAATGGAAGATATTTTGTTCTCTTTGGAAAAATCTTCTATTAAATTTGTCCCTACCCGGCATGAGCAGGGGGCTGCTTTTATGGCAGATGTGTGGGGCCGCTTGAGTGGAAAAGCAGGAGTGTGCTTGTCTACTTTAGGTCCGGGGGCGACCAATTTAGTGACCGGCGTAGCCGATGCTAATTTGGATAAAAGCCCCTTGGTTGCTATTTCTGCCCAGGCGGGTATACAAAAACTTCATAAAGAGAGCCATCAGCACCTTGACCTGGTTGACCTTTTTCATCCCATCACCAAATGGAACGGAACGATCCCCAATCCGCAAGTTATCCCTGAAGTTGTCCGTAAAGCATTTAAAATAGCAGAGAGTGAAAAACCAGGTGCTACCCATATTGAATTTTCTGAAGATGTGGCAGGGATGGAAGTGATGGGAGAGCCTATTTCTTCCAAGCGTGTGCGCAGGCCAGATCCTGATGATTCTGCTCTTGATGAGGCCGTGGCTTTGCTCAAAAAAGCGCGTTATCCTATGATCATCGCGGGCAATGGCACGGTGCGTAAAATAGCATCCGAAGAGCTCACTGAGTTGGTTAAAAAACATAATATCCCAGTGGCGCACACCTTTATGGGGCAAGGGTCTGTTTTAGACGGCGTGGTGCAGTCTTTGTTTAGTATTGGTTTTGGTTTTCGTGATATCGTTATGGATGCTGTGGACCAGGCGGATTTAATCATCGCGGTTGGGTATGATATTGCTGAGTACGCGCCGGATGCCTGGAATCCTAACAAAGACAAGAAGATAATCCACATTGATTTTACACCCGCAGAAGTTTACGCTCATTATCAGCCGAATGTCGAAATAGTAGCGGATATCCCTGCCACCTTAAAAGCACTCAACCAGAAACTTGATAGTAATAAGATTATTTTTGACAGCACGTGGTATCTGCCAATACGCCAGCGTATTGTGGAGGATAGGGCCAGTTATGTTTTGCAAGAAGGTCAGCCATTTACCGTTCCGGGTGTCATTAATATTTTGCAGGCACTGATGGACAATGATGATTTACTTATTAGCGATGTTGGAAGCCATAAAATTTGGATAGCCCGGAATTTCTCAGCATGCTGCCCTAATGGATGCATTATTTCCAACGGATTGGCAAGCATGGGTATTGCCTTGCCAGGGGCCATTGCTGCCGCCCTTCATTCTCCTGGCCGTCGGATCGTCGCGGCCATGGGAGATGGCGGGTTTTTGATGAACTCACAGGAGTTGGAAACTGCCAAACGGCTGAATTTAGGATTCACGGTGATTATCTTTAATGATAACGATTATGGATTAATCAGCTGGAAACAGCAGATGAGCAAAGGAAGGAGTACCGGCACAAAGATCACCAATCCGGATTTCAAGGCTTACGCTAAAAGTTTTGGCATCAAAGCCTATCGCCCTGGTAATTTGCGTGAACTTATAGAGCAATTAATGCGTTCATTGGATTTAAAAGAACTAAGCGTTTTTGAAATACCTATTGATGTCAGTGTCAATCAGCAGCTCATTGAAAAATTGAAGAAATAATTGAAAGGAATAAATATGCAGACAGTCAACCCTACTACAGGAAAAAAAATAAAATTTTATCCTGAGTATTCATTGCCCAAAATAGACAGTATTTTAAATCGTACTGAGAAGTCTTTCCAGTCCTGGCGGACGTTTTCATTTAAAGAGCGCGGTTTGTTAATGAAAAAAGCAGCGGAAGTTTTAAGGACGAATAAAGACCAATACGCCAGGCTTATGGCCCAGGAAATGGGCAAGCCGATGGTACAAGGCCAGGGTGAAATTGAAAAATGCGCCATTGTCTGTGATTTTTATGCCGAGCACGCGGAGTATTTTTTAACTTTGGAACCTGTTCATACCGAGGCAAATAAGAGCTTTGTCATCTACGAACCTTTAGGCATTGTCCTGGCTGTGATGCCGTGGAATTTCCCTTTTTGGCAGGTTTTTCGATGCGCCGCACCCACCTTGATGGCAGGAAATGCGGTTATTTTAAAACATGCTTCCAACGTATCGGGGTGCGCTTTGGCCATTGAAAAGATCTTTAAAGAAGCAGGTTTTCCTTCAGCACTTTTTTCCAATGTGCGCGTCTCAAGCTCGAAAGTCAAAGATTTGATTGAAGATCCGCGTATCGCGGCAGTGAGCCTGACGGGAAGTACCCAAGCGGGTAAAAGTATTGCTTCTCATGCGGGGGCAGTGCTCAAGAAAATCGTTTTGGAATTAGGCGGCAGTGATCCCTATATTATTTTAGAAGACGCTGATTTAGAAAATGCGGTAGAGGCATGTGTTAATTCTCGTCTGATCAATGGCGGTCAAAGCTGTATATCCGCCAAACGCTTCATTGTGGTGGCTTCTATTTTTAAAGAGTTCGAAGGGATGTTTGTCTCTAAAATGCAGTTGCAGCACATGGGAGATCCTTTAGAAGAAGGAGTTACTATTGGGCCCATGGCACGTTTTGATTTACGCGACCATCTGCACTGGCAGGTCAACAGGAGTATCAAGCAGGGGGCAAAGCTCCTGCTAGGCGGTAAAATCCCACCTGGCCCCGGAGCCTTTTATCCGCCCACCGTATTGGCCGATGTCCGTCATGGCATGCTTACCTATCAAGAAGAAACATTTGGGCCTGTGGCGTCTCTTATAAAGGTGGCAGATGAGCAACAGGCGATCCGCACGGCCAATGACACGATTTTTGGCTTAGGGGCAGCTGTTTTTTCCCGTGATATCAAACGTGCCCAGCGTATTGCCTGTGAAGATTTGCAGGCCGGAAGCTGCTTTGTAAATGATTCTGTTAAATCTGATCCCCGCCTGCCTTTTGGTGGCATTAAACAATCCGGCTACGGCCGCGAACTGGCAGAGTCAGGCATACGGGAATTTGTCAATGTTAAAACCATCTACATAAAATGAAAAAATATAATTGTAACTTCATCTTGTTTTCATCTTTATTTTGGTAAAGTAAACTTGTTAAATAAATGCCACTATTGGCAAGGAGGGTAGCACTATGCAAGACACCTATATCAGAGAAAAGAAGGATGAGTTTTCTAAAACCATTGAACAGGGTGAAGAAAAATTAAAAAGTGCCGCTTGGGACGTTCAAAGGCAATTAAAGCAGGGACAGGAACAAGTCCAGCAATTGATCGGCCAAGCCGACAAACAGCTGCATGAGAACCCATGGCCAGTCGTCGCTGGGGTCGCGGTAAGCTGCCTGTTTCTTGGGTTTATTGTGGGCACCGGCAGGTCCAGAAATTAATTTCTCCCTAAGGCCTTATGAAAGAGGGTGAAAATGATTTTAGGAAACTATGCCATAGACCATGCCGTGAGCGCTTTAGAAGAAGCTATTGAAAATAAGAAAATACAGATGCAAAGCACCCAGGTCCAGCCAGGGACTTCTGTGGCGGTGTCGTATCTGTATTCAGAAATTCTCAATAGAGCCAATGATTATTACGCGCAAATGACAAAGGCATTGGGCTATGGCAAAGAATTTGCCCAAGGTTTTTTGAATAAAGCCCTGCAACATATGCAGGAAGAACCTTGGGAATTTGTGCGTAAGGTGGCTGTATACAGTTTTGCCACAGGCCTGTTCTTAAGCCGTCGTCATAGAAAACCACCAACAGAGGTATGATGATGAGAAAAGCCCTATGGACGTTTTTATTGCTGGGGGCCTCCTCCGCTGTAAAAGGGCTGCAGGCCAGTCAAGGAGGGCATGTAGAATTGGCCCGCCTTAAAATGTCCTTGATGTACGTACGGTCCATTAAAACCTTCCGCTTGTTGTTCATGAGCCTTTTAGGGATGGGTTTCTGCATGGTCTTATTATTCATGGGCCTTGTTCTTTTTCATGCGACCTTGTTTTTATATTCTCCCTGGAGCGTAGAGACTAAGATGTTGGTGGGTTTCTTTTGTTCAGCAGTTTATTTGCTGATGACGCTCACCCTATTTTATAAAATTTTTGCCCAAGACAAATGGCTGCGGATTTTTCATGCTGAAAGTGTTGTGGAGCAAATTAAAAAGGGAGCTGGCCCAACGCAAGAGGGTAGTGAAAGAATGGTTCACTAAAGACCCCTATGATCAGCCGTATAGAAGTTTTGTTGAGAAAATTAAAACGTATTTTTAGCCGCAGTGATTGGACCATACGGCTGCTTCGGTTGGCCAAGTTGGAAAAACATACCACTGAGCCGGGGCTCATGATGGTCCAGATCGATGGTTTGTCCATGACCCAGTTTAACCGGGCCTTGCAAAAAGGGAATCTTCCTTTTCTCAAGAAATTACTGGATAAAGAACACTATATATTACGCTCATTTTATTCCGGCCTACCTTCGAATACACCTGCGGTCCAGGCAGAATTATTTTACGGAGTTAAAGGTTGTGTCCCTGCTTTTTGTTTTTTTGACCGCTCAAGCGGACGTGTGGTCAAGATGTTAGATGCGGCATTTGTAGAAGGATTTGAAAAGCGTTTGAAATCCAAAGGGGCAGGGTTGTTGGCAGGAGGATCAGCCTATTCTGATATTTTTACAGGTTCAGCTCGAGAATCTCATTGTTGTTGGGCGCGTATCGGTTGGGATGGAGTTTTGTGGGCAGCCAATCCTCTGGTTTTTCCTTTTTTGGTCGTATTATATGCCGACATTTTTATCCGTACCCTCGTTTTGGTGATTATAGAATTCTTTCTTGCTGTATTTGAATGTGTCCGCGGTACGCTTAAAGGAAGATTGTTTTTTAGAGAATTGGAGTTGGTGTGGCAGCGTTCCCTAGTGTGTATTTTTTTAAGGGAATTTATCACGGCCGGAGCGTGCATGGATATTATGCGCGGAGTACCGGTGATTCACCTAAATTTTTTAGGGTATGATGAGCAAGCCCATGGCCGCGGGCCTTCTTCTGCCTTTGCCCATTGGTCTTTGCGCGGCATTGATGAAGCCATTAAGCGTATTTATAACGTTATCAAACAGTCTCCTAACCGTCATTACGATTTATGGGTCTATTCTGACCATGGGCAAGCCAAAACCATCCCTTATTTAGTGAAATATGGCCGTACCATCGAAGAAGCTGTACAGGAATTGTTTGCTGGTGATGCTTTTGTGACGGCCATGGGTCCTTTAGGGCATATTTATGTGAAGAAAGATTTAAGGGATATTCACGCTTATGCTAAAAAATTGGTCACAGAGCTTAACATCCCGTTGGTGTTGACTAAGGAAGAAGACAGGGTCTTTGCTTGGAGCCAAAAGGGATGTTTTATTTTTCCGGACGAAGCCCAGAAAATATTTGGCGCGGACCATCCTTTTTTAGAAGAAATTAAAGAGGACCTGTTACGGGTTTGCTTGCACCCGGATGCAGGGGAGTTTGTTATAGCAGGGTGGTGTGAAGGTGCCACAGCCATCAGTTTCCCATTGGAATATGGTTCCCATGCAGGCATGGGGCCTGAAGAGACACATGCGTTTACATTTCTTCCCATGGATGCTCCGGTAGAAGTTGAGAACAATAAGAAATATTTGCGTCCAATGGATTTACGGCATACAGTTCAACATTTTTTAAATAAAGAAATGTTGGGGCCCCCCGATACATCTGGTCAAGGTGTAGCTTCAAAGAATTTGACCTTGATGAGTTACAATGTCCATGGCTGTGCCGGCATGGATGGCTGTATTTCTACCGAACGTATCGCCCGTGTCATTGCGCGGTATAATCCTGATATCATTGCTTTGCAGGAGCTTGACGTCGGGCGCTTGCGTTCAGGAAAAATCGATCAGGCAGAAATGATTGCTAGAAAATTGGAAATGAAATTTCATTTTTATCCGGCCTTTCGTTGGAAAGACGAGCAGTACGGTAATGCCATTTTAAGCCGGTATCCCATGGCCTTGATTAAATCAGGACCTTTGCCTAATTTGACATATAGAGGGCGTCCCTATGAGCCAAGAGGAGCATTGTGGGTATCTGTGGAATTTGCTGGAAAAAAGATCCAGGTCTTTAATACTCATTTAAGCTTATGGCCTCATGAACGCGTTCTTCAAGTGGAGGCTTTATTAAGTGAGCAATGGCTGCAGCATCCTGATTGCCAGGGGCCTGTTATTCTTTGCGGGGATTTTAATGCTTTTCCCCATTCAACGGTATACCGGAAAATTTGCCGCAAGCTCCAAGATAGTCAAGCTGTTTTGGTCGGTCATCGCCCAAAGAGCACGTGGTCTGGGCATTATCCCGTAGGTCGTATTGATTATGTTTTTGTGAATGATAATTTTCATGTCTATTCCATTACAGTTCCTCGTACAGACCTGGAAAAAATTGCTTCAGACCATCTGCCCCTGATTACACAATTCGATTCTATTAATTTATAATTCATCTTTTTGGAGAGAAGTTATGATCAAAGCATTGGGGGCCCGCTATCTTGGTGATAAAAGGAGTGAATTTTGCGTCTGGGCCCCTAGTTTGGAGGAGATGTCGTTGCGGATAGTTTCTCCTTCAACACAGCTTGTGCCCTTATCAAAAGATGAGAGGGGGTATTGGAGAACTGTCGTAGACGGTATTGAACCAGGCAGCCGTTATTTTTATCATTTCAACAACAAGGATTTGCCTGATCCTGCTTCTTTTTATCAACCTGAAGATGTTTTTGGACCGTCCTGCCTTATAGACCATAGCACCTATGCTTGGAAATCTAAAAATGGCCATGCCATACCCCTGGAAGAGATGATTATCTACGAGATCCACGTGGGAACCTTTACCGCGGAAGGTAATTTCAAGGGAGTCATTTCTAAGTTAAATTATTTGAAAGAATTAGGGATCAATGCCATTGAGATCATGCCGGTGGCACAATTTCCCGGAGAGCGCAACTGGGGATATGACGGTGTCTTTCCTTTTGCGGTACAGCATTCCTATGGAGGGCCTGATGATTTTAAAGCCTTGGTGGATGCGGCCCATGCCCTTAAAATCGCCGTCATTTTAGATGTGGTTTATAATCATCTGGGGCCGGAAGGCAATTGCTTGGGGTCTTTTATGCCGTGTTTTAGCGATAAATATAAAACACCCTGGGGTGAGGCGATCAATCTTGATGGGGAATATAGTTACGGTGTCAGGAATTTTTTTATTTTCAACGCGCTTTACTGGTTTGAATGTTATCACGTGGATGCTTTACGCTTGGATGCCATCCATGGGATTTATGATATGGGTGCTAAGCATTTTTTGACCGAGCTTTCCCAGGAAGTGGACAAGCTTTCCTTGCGCTTAAGCAAAAAACTTTACCTGATCGCTGAAAGTGATTTGAATGATGCGCGTGTCATTTTACCACGCAGGGAGGGAGGTCATGGCATGGACGCGCAATGGAGCGATGATTTCCATCATAGCCTTCATTCTCTTTTGACTGGTGAGACACAAGGCTATTATGGTGACTTCGGGAAAGTCGACCACTTGGCTCGTGCCTATAAGAATGGGTTCGTTTATACAGGAGATTATTCACAATACCGCAAGCGTTCCCATGGCAGCGTTTTAAACACGGCCTTGCCTCGCCATCAATTGATCGTTTGTTCTCAAAACCATGACCAGGTGGGTAATCGTCAATATGGCCAGAGGCTCACATCCCTTGTGCCGTTTGAAGCCCTCAAATTAGCAGCCGCGGCAGTGATGTTTTCTCCCTTTGTTCCCATGCTTTTTATGGGTGAGGAATACGGGGAAGAATCACCTTTTTTGTATTTTATGAGTTTTTTCGATAAAGGATTGATTGAAGCTGTCAGGCAGGGACGGAAAAATGAATTTAAGGAATTCGCTTGGGAAGGCGAGCCCGTGGACCCTTATGAACTTCAAACTTTTCAACGCTGCAAACTTCACTGGGAAGAATTAAATGTCCCCGCACATAAAACCTTGCTGCTTTTTTATCAATATATAATCTCATTAAGAAAAAGCAGTCCGGTCTTGTCTTGTTGTTCCTTGCAGGATTTTCTGGAAATCAAGGTTTGGGAAGATAAAGAGATGTTGAAAGTAACCCGCCGGCATGGGGGCAGTGAAGTAAGAATATTATTCAATTTTAGCCGTTCCATTAACCTGTTTTCTTGGAACCATCCTGGTGAATCGTGGAAATTGATCTTAGACTCCAGTGACCAGCGCTGGCTGGGACCAGGCCAGGCCTTGCCAGACCTGCTCGCAGGCGAAGAAAGTATTTCCATAAATCCTTTAAGTTGTGTGTGTTATGAAAGATGTAATTCCCGTCCCGACGTCATTCCATGAAAATTATAATTCTTATTTCATCTTAACTTCATGAATATTTTGATATAAAAATTTTCGATGCGAAATATTTTAACATGGCCAATGATCTTTTTGGTCCAACGGTCATTCATGATTTTAGCGTTGGGTTGCTGTGTCTATGTGGTTCTCTTTTTTTTATCTAAAAGTAAAGAAGACTTTTTTTCTGGGAGTAATAGTGTTGTTGACAAGAGTTTAGTTTTACCACCGCTGACCTTGGATTTGAAGCCTTACGCACCCCTCCAGGCCCGTGATGTTTTTTTTCCCGCTAGTTCCGCTGATAATGTTGAAAATACCCTGAAAGGACAACTGCCGGCCAATTTAAAAATAGTTGGTGTCCTGATAGCTCATCCTTCCCAGATCATCATTGAAGATACCCTGATCCATAAGACTTATTTTATAGATGAGGGCAATCCTCAAGCCGGGATAAAGATTGTGCAGGTGGGGCATGACGGCCATGACCGTATGGTTATTAATTATCAAGGACAAGATATTTATGTTCCAATTAATGATTATTAGAAAGTACATACTTTTTATTTTCTTGTTTTATTCCACCAGTTGCGTTTGGGCCCAATTGGTGGCAAATGGCCTGGGAAACAAACCAATTGTCCTGGATGCGTTGGATATAAAAGATATGGACATCAATGATGTGCTTAAATTATTAGCTGTAAAGTCAGGCTTAAATATCATTGCCGGCAAAAGTATCATTGGGCGGGTGACTATTTTTTTAAAAAATGTAGAAGTGCATGACGCGCTGACGATTATCTTGAAGGCCAATAATCTGGCTTACATGGAAGGCCATGGGGTGCTTCAAATCATGACAGAATCGGAATACGAACAGATTACCGGCCATAAATTCGGGGTAAGCATCAAAAACGCCATTGTTTCTCTTCAATCAGCAAAAGCTGCTGATGTGGTGGCTGTTTTAAACCAGGTTAAAGGTGTGAATGGGAAAATGATCGCAGATGAGGAGTCTAATAGCATCATTATCCAGGATGTGCCTGAAAAAGTGGACCAATTGCTTAGGGTCATCAAGACGATGGATGTTCATCGTGAAACTCGGGTTTTTAATATCAGTTACGCGAAAGCCGATGAATTGGCGAAAACCATTGGCCCCACACTGACCAAGGACATTGGCAGCATAGAGTTTGATGCCCGTTCCAATACGCTGGTGGTAGCGGACATTCCTTCCAAGGTCGAGGAAATTGCGGTAATGATCAATGCCTTGGATCGTGTTGACAAGGAGGTCTTTATTGAAGCTAAAATTGTTCAAGTGACCTTGAATGACAATTACCAGATGGGTATTAATTGGGAGTTGATCATACCCAACATCAACCATCCAGTGGTGGACCTTCATGGTAATTATAGTTTACCAGGGGGAGTATCGTCAAGTGTGAGTACTGCGACGATCGGGACATTAAACAGGGACAATTATAACGTGGTTTTACAGGCATTGGCCACCTTTGGTAAGTCGCGTACCCTGTCTAACCCGCATTTAGCTGTGATCAATAATCAAGAAGCCAGTATCTTGATTGGAACGACCATTCCCTATACGACCAGCACACTCACAACTCCGGCCAGCGGACCGACCACCAGTTCGGAAAGTGTTAATTTCATCGACACCGGCGTCAAGCTGCACGTGACGCCGACCATTCACGATGACGGCTATATCACCATGAAAATTAAGCCTGAAATTTCTAATGAAGAAAGCACTCCTTTCACCGCTCCTGATGGTTCTTTAATCCCTATTGTAGATACTTCTGAGGTGCAAACAATGGTCAGTGTCAAGGATGGGGTAACAATTATAATAGGGGGTTTGATCAAGGACCAATTGATCAATAACAAAAATAAAATCCCTGTTCTGGGAGATCTTCCTTTGATCGGCAAAGTTTTTAGTAATGAAAACCGTAATTTCCAAAAGACAGAGATCGTTATTTTTTTGACCCCCCATATCATCAGTGGGGATGTGCTCGTTAATCCTCAAGAATATCTTAATAAAGCTTCACGAATGAAAGGTATCAAGACTTATTACGACCCGTTGCCCAAGGATGAATCCACGGTCCCGGTACCGTAGTCAGACAGGGAGGTAATATGATAACGTCGAACATTCACTTAGGAGAGCTGCTTGTTAAAAATGGGGTGATCACGCCGTTACAACTGAAGGACGCCTTAGAAGAGCAGAAAAGGACGGGCCAACCCTTGGGGCAAACCTTGATCTTTATGGGCATAGTGGGTGAAGAGAAAGCAATTTTGCCATCGTTGTCTGAAAAATTTGATATCAGTTTAGTTTCTTTAAAATCCATTTCCGTCTCTCCTGCAGCCTTAGCGCGCCTGCCGGCTAAAGCGGTGAATCATTACAAAGTCTTTCCGGTCAAATATGAAAATGGGACTTTGACGGTGGCCATGAGCAATCCTTGGGAAATATCTGTTCTTGATGATCTAGGAATGATGGCCCACGCGTATATTCAGCCTGTTTTAGCTGGAGAAAGGGAGATCGTTGAAGCTATCCGGCAGTATTATGGGGTGGGTGCTGAGACCATTGAGAAGATGATGTCTGATACCCATATGATGACTGCGGAGACACCTGTCATAGAATCCATTGATGAATCTTCTTCGGAAGCTTCCATCAGCCAATTCTTAAACCAAATTTTATTTCAAGCCCACCGCGATAGTGCCAGTGACATTCATATTGAACCATTTGGCAATGAACTGCGCATCCGTTACCGCATTGACGGAGTATTGTATGACGCACAAGTCCCTGAAAACATCCGTTTTTTTAAAGACGCGTTGATTTCGCGCATCAAGATCCTTTCAAATTTGAATATCGCTGAAAAGCGCCTGCCTCAGGACGGGCGTTTTAAAGTCAAGGTGGAAAACATGGACATGGATTTGCGAGTTTCTTTTTTACCCACTTCTTTTGGTGAAACTTGTGTGATCCGCTTATTAAATGCTTTTCATTTATATAATTTTGAAGAATTAGGCATCATAGGTTCCGAGCGCAAGCACTTGGATGTTTTGATGTATAAACCGCATGGGATTATTTTCTTGACTGGGCCTACGGGGAGTGGCAAAACCACGACTTTATATTCGTGCCTGGCTGCCATCAATGCAGAAGACACTAAAATTATCACTGTTGAGGACCCTGTTGAATACCAGCTCAAAGGAACAGTGCAAGTGCAGGCAAATCCTGCTATTGGTCTAAGCTTTGCCGCGGCCTTGCGTTCGATCCTTCGCAATGACCCTGACGTGATCATGATAGGAGAGGTGCGTGATTTTGAAACAGCCCAGATCGCCATTCAAATGTCGTTGACCGGTCATTTGGTTTTTTCGACCTTGCACACCAATGACGCAGCTTCAGGCATTACGCGTTTAATTGATATAGGCATTGAACCATATTTGATCGCCTCTTCCATAGAATGTTTCCTGGCCCAGCGCTTGGTGCGGGTTTTATGTCCTGCCTGTAAGAAAAAGACACCATTTACCGATGCTATTAAGAGTAAATTTGAATTAAACCATATTAGTCAGGCCCCTGTGATTTATGAAGCAGTAGGGTGTAAGGAATGCCGCATGACAGGTTACAGTGGCCGGCAAGCCATTTGTGAATTCTTGGTATTGAATGAACGGATACGCACCATGATAACCGGACGGGCGACCAGCAGGGAAATTAAACAGGTGGCCATTTTAAACGGTATGAAAACATTGCGTTGGCATGGATGGGAAAAAGTAGTTTCAGGATTGACCAGCCCCAGTGAAGTCTTAAGAGTCACGGAGGATAATTAAAGACTAAATGAAACATCATGTGGTTTTTTTTATAAGTGAAGGCATGATCAAATTCCTTCAAGTCTCAGGCATGCAGAAAGATCTTGTGGCCGGCATGGATATTATTGATACCGCTAATCAAGAGGATGCCCAAATCAGCCAAAATTTAAACACTTTTATAAAACAGAGAAGATTAAATTTTTCTGAATGTAGGGTAACGGTAATGATTGGGCGTTCAGAGGTCATTTTGCGCCACATGGTATTTCCTTCTCAAAGGCCGGATGAAATCCATTCTATGATCGATTTGCAGGTGGGCAGTTACATTCCTTATTCCAAGGAAGAAGTTGAAATTGATTTTCAGATTTTGTCTAAAACGGCAGACGGTTTCGCAAAAGTCGCGGTGGTCATTATCCCTCAAGAAATAGCGATGCGTTATTGGAATATTTTTGTGAATTCAAAAATTCCCATCCGTAGCTTGACGATCTCTTCTATAGGTTTATTTTCATTGTTCCAGCAGCGGCCGGATTTATTTGATAAGCCGGGTGCTATTTTCGATTTGGATGTTGATCGTTGTGAGATTTGTTTATGTGACAAAAATCATTGGTTGATTTCCAGGGAAATACCCATAGGGTTTTCACAAATGCAGCAGGATGGGTACGTTGAAATTCTAAAACAATGGGCATTGACGCAAAATAATGTCATAAACGAAGGGTTATCTGGAGCAGTAGAATCAGTTTATATTGTCAGCAGCAAGGAGCAATCCTGTGGGCTTGGGACGGAAATGGTAAAAGTACAGAATAGTTTGAGGGTCAAAGAGATTTCTTTGATGAAAACGTTATCTCTGGCCCGTGGTGTTCAATGGCCTAAATTAATGGTAGATGATGGCGTATCTATGGCCTCACTTGCAGGTATTGGTTTTAATCCCCACAAACCACTCATTGATTTAGTTCCCCAGTCTGTAAGAAAGATCCAAGAAGAGCGTGCTTATCAGCGTCAGCTGGTTATTTTAGGAATGTGGGTCACGGCAGCCTTGATTCTTTTAGTTTTAGCGTTAGCAATGGGATTTATTTGGAAGAATGTCCAGGCGGCTCATTTGGAGAACCAAATTCGTGATACCAAAAGTGATGCCCGCGAGGCCGCAGGCCGATTACAAAAAGTTTATGATATTGAGGGCATGATCAAGAGTCGTTTGGTTTTTTCTGATTTGGCCCGTGACATTGACCAGTTACTTCCAGGACAAATTTATTTAGTGCATCTGACCATTAGTGATGGGCATGCCTTATCTTTTGAAGGCATGTCGCCTAACTCGGTCGCCATCAATCAATTTCAAAAAGCCATGCTTGCCTCACAAGGTTTTTTTAACGTGAGCCTTGATTATGTTAACAAGCGCCCTGAGACACAGGGCGAAGTTTATTATTTTAAGATCACATGCACAACATCCAAAAATGAAAAAACTTAACCCTCGTGAAAAATTTATTTTGATTGTTACTCTAGTATTGGTCGCCATTTTTATTATTTACCGAATGGTGGTTATACCGATGCGCCAGGGGTCTATGGATATTGATGCCCGGCTGCGTTTGGACCGCCAAGAGCTCATGAAAGACAGGCAATTGAAGGCCCAAAAGGCCAACATAGAAGCCAGGTATCAAAATTTGGTAAACCTTATTGGTGTGGCTGATTCAGAAGAAAATCAGGTGCCGACGATAGTCTCTAAAATTGAAGCTGCCGCCAGGGAGAGCAATGTTCATATTGCGAACATCCAACCTCAAAAGCCTGCCATTCAAAAAGAAGTCAGGTTCCTGCCGGTTGAGCTGGAAATTGATGGACGGTGGCTTGATATTGTACAGTTTATTTATTTTCTTCAAGAACGTCCAAATTTCTATTTTATCGATGAATTTAATATAGAAAAATACTCCGACACCATCAATTCTTTACGAGGCCGCATTGTTGTTTCCCATCTGTGTTTAGTCAATCCTTAATAATATCTTTGTGCGTTCTAATTATATCTTCATCTTATTTTAATTTATAACCGGTTAAAATATCATTGTAAGTAGATGGGAGAATTATGTCTATACGTACAACCAGGAGGTAATGCTATGGCAACATCAACCAAGCCTAATATCAAGACCATCACTAAGGAAGAACTTGCCCAAAAAATTAAAAATGTTCAACCTGTACAAATAGTCAATGTCCTTGATCCAAAGTTTTATAATTTGGGATTTATTAAGGGTTCTAAGAAAATCCCTTTGGACCAGCTGGACAGTCGCTTAGGAGAACTTGATAAAAATATAGAAGTGGTGACTTATTGTGCGAGTTATGATTGCCCGGCTTCTGGGCAAGCTGCTGAAAAGCTATTAACTAAAGGTTTCAGGGTATCTGCTTATGAGGGGGGAATTAAGGAATGGAGAGTAGCAGGGTTACCTATCGATTAAATTTAGCAAGGAGCTCTTTTTTAAGAAAAGGAGAGATGAAATGTCAAAGCATAATCATCGAAATAAACAACAATCAAATGATTCAAATAGTGCTACGATTCCGGTCCGCGAGATAGAAGTCCTGGCTTATCATATCCATGAAGAAAGAGGAGGCACTGATTTCGATAATTGGCTGGAAGCTGAACGGCTCCTTAAAGAAAAAAATTGTTCAGCCGGATGTTAAAAAGTAATGAATTGAGATGAGGCCCTGCCCTTCTTGCCACTTCTGGCGGGATTTTATAATATATAAGGTAGAAAAAAGTCAATAAAAAGCGGAAGCAAGCAATACCCAAGTTGTGAAGAACAGGTAAACTGTGGCTATTCAAAAATACATTTCAAAGGAGGTGTTTATATGCGGATCCTTGTCGTGGAAGATGAAAAACGTATTGCAGACTTCATTGCCCGTGGTTTAAAAGAGGAGCATTATGCGGTGGATATCGCGTATGATGGAGAAGAGGGCGTATACCTGGCTGAAATCAATACCTATGATTTGATGATCTTTGATATCATGCTGCCCAAACATGATGGGGTCGAGATGTGCCGTCAATTAAGGGCCAAGAAAATCAACACTCCCATCCTCATGCTGACCGCGCGGGCCGCTGTGAAGGACAAGGTCATGGGACTCAATTCCGGCGCGGACGATTATTTGACCAAGCCTTTTTCTTTCGAGGAATTGCTTGCGCGTGTCAAAGTTTTGTTAAGACGCCCAAGCACCAATAAGACTTCTGTTTTAAAAGTAGCTGACCTGGAATTAAACCAGCTTAACCATGAGGTCAAACGGACGGGAAAAATGATGGTTTTAACGGCCAAAGAGTTTGCGTTGTTGGAATACCTTATGCTGAACTTAGGACAGGTGATCAGCCGGTCCATGATTTCCGAACATGTATGGAATGAGCAATTTGACAGCATGACTAATGTCATTGACGTACATATCCGCAATCTGCGCAATAAAATTGATGATGGATTTAAGAAAAAATTGATCCATACCATGCGCGGGTCGGGATATATGCTGAAAAATTCCGCATGAAGTTTAATTCCATCAAATTTGAGATCAGCATCCTTTATACGGCCATTTTAGGCCTTATCCTCATTGTCTTCAGCGGTATCCTCTATTTTATTTCCAATGCCTTTTTGCAGCAAACAGACCAGCAGCTTAAAGTCAAGGCCCAGGCAGTGGACTCGACGGTCAAATCGTACTTAAATGTTTTAGGCCAAACGCATAATGCTTTGAGCGAGTCTGTTGCAATGACCTTAGGGTTGAAAAGCGGGAATTTTCTTCAATACAAGACCTGGAGAATTTCTCGGAAATGGCAAGCCCAAGCACAGTCCCTGAACTTAAACAGGGAGTATATTAATTTTGCCAGTAAAGACGGGAAGGAAGTGTTCAATTCCCCTAATTTGGACAAAGCTTTGCGGCCTGCTTTTTTGGAAGATATTCAGTTTCTTCAACAAGGGAAGTTTATGTTCCGTACTTTGAATGTGCGGGGTAAGAATATCCGGGTAATCAACTTTCCTTTTACAGACAGGAGTTTAGGCCAATATTTGATACAGGTGGGTGTGCCCCAAGAACCTATCATGCAGCAGGTGCGTAACTGGTTGTACTCTATTGCCATCAGTGTGCCTATAATTTTACTCCTGACAAATTTTGTGGGAAGCCAATTGGCTGCCAGGATATTGCGGCCGGTATATGAAATTACTGATATGGCAAACCGGATAACCCAGCAGGATTTGAGTGCCAGGATAAAAAGTAAGCACTTTGATAAAGAAATGGAGTCTCTGGTCGAATCTTTTAATGACATGATCGCCCGTCTGGAAAAATCTTTCAACCATATCGAGCAATTCAGCTACCATGCGGCCCATGAATTAAAAACACCCCTGACCATCATTCAAGGGGAAGCAGACCTTTTGCTTCGCCGTGAACGCTCCGCTCACGAGTACCGGCAGGCTTTAAAGATCATCCAGGAAGAGTCGCAACGGGTGCTCAAGACCGTCGATGATTTGCTGTTGTTGACCAAATTGGACTATCAGCATGAAGTATTTAAATTTGAGCAATTCGATTTTATTGAATTTTTCAGTGAAATCATCGAGCAAAACCGTTTGATCGCAGCCAACAAAGGGATAGGGATCAGGATGAATTTAAAAAATATAAGCTCACCTTTGATGGTCAATGGCGATAGGCTGCATTTGCGCCGGTTGTTTTTTAATATCATTGATAATGCCATCAAATTTACACCGGAAGGGGGTTGTATTGATATGCGCATTGAATACAGTGATGGCAAGGTCATAAGCACGGTTGCCGATACAGGCCCTGGTATCGCGCCTGAGCATTTGGATAAGATTTTTGATGAATTTTACCGGGCGAATAAAAATATTTTAGGCAGCGGTTTGGGGCTGAATATTGCCCATTCGATTGCCCAACTTCATCAGGGAGAAATCCAGGTCGAGAGCCAATTAGGACGGGGCACTACCTTTAAAGTTATCCTGCCCTCTTAAAATTAATTCTTAATTCATCTTTTTTTAATCTCTAAAATTTTATAATTTGTGTAGATTTTATATTACTAATAACGTCCTCTCTCAAAGGCCCTATTCCCTTGAAATCGAAGGGTTGGGGCGGATGGCAGAGGGGATTAAGAGGGAGAGGGTGGAATATGCTCAAAAAGACCTTGCATCTGATTTTAACGGGAATGTTGATGATGAATTTATGCGGTTGTTTTGCCTTGTTTGCAGGAGTGGCTGGAGGGGCTGGGACCGCGGTTTGGCTTTCGGGAAAATTGACCCAGGAATTTCATGCTTCGTATCATGCGACGATTGATGCAACCAAGTCAGCCTTGCAGTCACTTAATTTACCAATTACCAAGGAATCGCAAGACGAAAATGTAGCACAGTTCAAAAGCGTTTATACCGATGGAAGGGAAATTTGGATTGATGTCCATAGGGTAAGTGATAATTCCACCAAGGTGGAAATTCGTGTAGGCGGGGTCAGCTCAGATAAAGAAGCGGCAAGTGCAATTCTTAAAAAGATTCAGAGTTTTCTATAAAGAGCAAGGAATCGATCATGATCGTTTTTGATTTAATTTTTGGATTTTTAATGGTGTTTGCAGGCAGGAACCTGTTTTGGCTTTGCGTCGGGGTTGTCGGTTTTTTGCTTGGCGTGCAAAGTGCCGCGGCGTTGGGTTTTTCCAGTGGCGGGATGGCATTATTAGCGGCCTTTGCTTTGGGCATTTTGGGGGCCTTGCTGTCCATTAGTTTTGAGTGGTTTGCGGTTGTATTCGGGATAGGCTTTTTAGGGGGAGGATATTTACTAATAAGCATGCTCTCATTAATGAACATTCTTCCTTTGGCAGCGCCACAGGGAATGAATGCGTGGCCGTTTTTTGTGATTGGAGGCATTGTGGGCATGTGTTTAATGGTTATCATTTTTGATTGGACATTAATTATGATCTCTTCGCTATTGGGAGCGACCTTGATTGCTAATGCTTTTAATGGGACAGAAGGATTACGTGAGCTTTTGTTTATTAGCAGCATGGTGACAGGTATTTTGGTGCAATATTTGACACTAAAGGACACGGCCGCGCATGAGGATCATTCTGTCAGGAGAATATAATGCTGACCAAGGAGGACTTGCAAGAATTTGTCCAGGAAAAACTGGGTGAGTATCTTTTTGTGGTAGTGTCCAACCGCCAACCCTATGAACACGTTTATAAAAAAGGTAAAATTGAATGCCAGCGGCCATCAGGAGGAGTCATCACAGCACTCGACCCAGTGATGCAGGCCTGCCATGGCTTGTGGATCGCTGCCAGCAGCGGTGAGGCAGACCATCGGGTCACAGACCGTTTTAATAAAATTGAAGTTCCGGTTAACAATCCCGCCTATACCCTTAAACGGGTTTGGCTCACAAAATTGGAAGAAGAAAGGTATTACTACGGATATTCCAATGACGCCCTTTGGCCGCTTTGCCATACGGCTTTTCAACGTCCTATTTTTAAACAGGAGGATTGGCAGCACTATGTTCATGTGAACCAGAAATTTGCCAAGGCTGTGATGGAAGAAATCGGGACTGCGAAAGCCTTTGTTTGGATCCAGGATTACCATTTTTGTCTTTTGCCAAAATTATTAAAAGAAATGGCCACGCCTAACCAACTGATCATAGCCCATTTTTGGCATATCCCCTGGCCCAGCTACGAAATTTTTCGTATATGCCCTCAGAAAAATGAAATTTTAGAAGGGATGCTGAGTAATGACATGATTGGTTTTCATACTCATTATCATTGTAATAATTTTCTTGAGGTAGTAGACCGGCAGCTGGAAAGTAAAATTGACCGGGAGCGTTTTTCAGTAATCCGTAAAGAACATGAGACCTTGATCAGGCCTTATCCCATTAGTGTTGATTTTGAGGACATTAATCAAAAGGCCCAGACAGATGATTTCGAAAAAATAAAGAGTGATTTGGTTCAAGAATTCCATCTGAGGGACAGACAGCTTTTGTTAGGGCTTGATCGTATTGATTATACCAAGGGCATTCCCGAGAGAATATATGCCATTGACCGTTTGTTTGAGAAACATCCGGAATTAATAGAAAAGGTGTTGTTCCTGCAGGTAGGAACTTTAAGCCGCATACACCTTGATAAATACAAGGCCCTTAATGATGAGATCAATGCCCTGGTTGAACGGGTCAACTGGAGGCATGCAACGGATGATTGGAGTCCGGTTATCTTTATCCGGGGGAACATGCCGGCATTCAAATTACGGGTGCTGTACCGCATGGCCCAGGTCTGTATCGTCAGCTCCCTGCATGACGGGATGAACCTGGTGGCTAAAGAATTCGTTTGCGCTCATGGCGATGAAGAAGGGGTGTTGATTTTAAGCCAGTTTGCAGGTTCTGCCTCGGAATTAACAGAGGCGGTTTTGATCAACCCTTATGACAGTGAACAATTCAGCGATAGTATTTACCAAGCGTTGAGTATGCCTGAGGAAGAGCGCCGTAAACGTATGGCCAAAATGAGGGGGACTGTGCGTGAAAATAATATTTACCATTGGGCTGGAAAATTCTTGTCTGGATTGTTGAAAATCGAATTTAAAGAAAACGTCCCCCGCTTGATGTCAATAGCAAACAGCGGGATCCAGTAAGGGGAGGCCGGGTATGAAGAATTTACTCGAATCTTGGGACGACGTGAGAAAGGCATGGGGTAATAAAAGCATTATTTTATTTTTGGACTACGATGGCACCTTGGCATCGATCGCGCCAAGTCCGTCACAAGCTGTTTTATCCGCAGAGAATAAAGAATTACTTGAGCGCTTGGTCAAAATTCCAATGTTTCAGGTAGTGGTCATCAGCGGCCGTTCATTGGAGGATGTCGAGAAGATGGTGGGAATAAAGGGGATTGTTTATATCGGAAATCACGGGTGGGAAATAGAAGGTTCTTCAATGCATTTTGAAAGCCTTATTCCTCTGGAGATTTCTTCGATGATGGAGAGGATTAAGTATGAACTGATCATGCAGCTTTCCGATATTTCAGGCGCTTTTGTGGAAGATAAGGGGGTGACGCTCAGCGTTCACTACCGTATGGTTGCGCCAGACAAAGAATTTTTGGTAAAAAGAATTTTTGATCACGTTACCATGCCTTACCGTAGGAAAAATGAAATTAAGTCCCATGCTGGAAAGAAAGTGTTTGAATTAAAACCACCTTTGGAATGGGACAAAGGTAAGGCTGCTTTGTGGCTGATAAGAAAGCAGGAAATCCTTAAAGGTAAAGGAGGTGTTTTACCTGTTTATATAGGAGATGACAGTACTGATGAAGATGCTTTTAAGGTGCTTAAGAATAAAGGGACCACTGTTTTTGTGGGAACAGAAAAATCCTCATCTGCCCAGTATTGTTTATCAGGTCCAGAGGAGGTGACAAAGTTTTTAAAATTAGCAGCTTTTTCTTTCTTTTAAAATTCCAGGGTTTTATGGTATATTTATACTGGAGGTGTTTTTATGGAGATGTCTCCAATAAAGCCTGATTTTCAGGCTCTTTTTGAAGCCTGCCCTGGTT